>Ga0123342_1003273_pt1 | contig 26139 bp, 12 predicted proteins | sample Turbeawhitnodule_FD_89960 | JGI IMG/M metagenome (GOLD analysis project Ga0123342, IMG submission 89960) | Root nodule microbial communities of legume samples collected from Mexico - Turtle bean Mexico white nodule | ecosystem: Host-associated > Plants > Roots > Nodule | place: Mexico: Nepantla...
ACCAATTACAAGTACAATGATCTCTTTAAATAGAGATTATAAAAGGGACACAATGATTAAGCCCACTCACTAAACATGTGTCTAGTCAGCCCAACCCAATTGGTCCTGACTTCATACCCAACAGAAATGAGTAGATTAATTAAGAGAATGATAATTTATATTTAAATGAAGAACGAACATAGAATATATGTGTAAAGTTTTACCGGAGATTATTTAGCAGAGTTTAATATAATTTTAAGAATTGATTTAAATAACGGAATTTTTTTAACATTTGTTAAATTTCAAAGATTTATTTTAAAACATCAACAAAATAAATGAGGTTTTTTTCACCTTCATTAAATTCCAAAGATTTATTCTAAAACCTCAATAAAATAAAGGAGGTTTTTTTAAGCTTCTTTAACTTCCAAAGGTTTATTCTAAAACCTTAGCAAAATAATGGAGGTTTTTTTAACCTTCGTTAAATTCCAAAGATTTATTGTAGAACCTCAATAAAACACTCTAGATTTTTCAAACTTCAATAAATAAATATAATTAAATATATTTATAAATGAATAACTAAAAGCTACATAGTTTTAATATATTTTATAACTAAATTCTCTAAAATTTTGAAAGTGTAACTTTACATTACAAATAAGTTTTCTAAAGTTTCAAAAATTTATTTTAAAGTATTTCAACAACTAATTTTGGATATTAAGTATTTCAACAGTATTTGCATATTTTTTATGATTGATGGTAGTTGGTTTATATAATTCATAGTTTTTTTTTTATGAGCTATACTTCAAAAAACCTGACTTATTTGTTTAGCTTTTGAAGTACGTATGTTTTATGTGCAATTTTAGTTTTAGTTATAATTGTTAATATTTAATTCTCATAATTTTGAAATATTTTGAAGTTAAGATCTTTATTTTTAAATGCATCTAATAATTAATTCACTTTGAAAATGAGAAGTAATAAAGTTAATTTCTCCTCGCAATATGTTCTTGCAATATTTAGCCAAGAACACACATGACTTTGAAGCCCACATCTTATAGATAATGCAATGATTTAGGATATATAAAGCAGTGATAAACACTAGTTGTTGCTGAGCTAGATAACAGTGACTTGTAACCTAAGTTGGTGCAGTAAGGTGATGGAAGAAACAATATTGAAGTAAGAAGAAGATAATGTCTTATTTAGTGTTTCTTCTCCATAGATATAATAGACTTACGTGTGGCTGAATTGTGATTCCTTGCTAGGACTGTCGTTGGCGGCCATTGAGCCTATGCCGAAGAGTAGTGTGTCTACAGTGAAAGAGAGAAGTCAGGAGGATTGTTAGAGATGGTGGAAAATGGGGTTGAAAATTATTAAAAATGACAAGTCCTTTCATGGAATTTTTGAAACTCATGGTATTTTATAGAGGTTCTTAAACCCGTGGTATTTTACGAAGGTTTTTAAACCCTTGGTATTTAATAGAGGTTTTGAAACCCATGGTGTTTTATGAAGGTTTTGAAACCCATGGTATTTTACGGAGGTTCTTAAACCCATGGTATTTAACAGGGTTCTAAAAGAATTTTCCCGAGGTTAAAGAAACCCCAGGGAATGCCTCCATAGAGATGGTTTAGCGGGGGAAACTGCAACCCTGGATAAATGACTTAATAGATATTTTAATCCTAAATAATGTAAAAATAAATCCCTATTGTACTTGATTGAGACTTGTTTAATCCTTTGATAATTGGCAAGCATGCAGGGATTTGTGATGTTTTAAATAAAAAAGTTCTAACTCTTATCACCTGGTACAAACTAGCATTCATTCACTGCAAATATTAACTTCTAATAACTTTGACTACTAATTTTTTACATTATCTGAATAATGCTGACTAAAAGCATAATATAAGGAGAAAGGAATTCATTTAAAAATTGACTTATCAAGATTTTAATTATTTTTCTTAAATTTATTATTGATGAGGGTAAACACTAAAATCATGATTATTAAAAATTAAAAGAATTTAACACAATATAAGCAAGATGAAAAAAAACACAAAATTTTATACTAGTTCTACATCCAATTAATTACAGTAATTTTAGCTGATTTTTCTACTAAAAATATTGAATTATCCAATTAAAAAACTCATATGTAACTAGAATAAGAAATATAAATCACTCGTTGTAATTCCCTTCAAGAAAATTTACAAAAATAATAAAAATATTCATTTACATCTCAGACACCAAACACTATACTGAAAAATTATTAATGCAGATTACAAAAGAAAAGGAAAAATATCACTTTGAATGTGATAAATTTACAACTAAAAACTATAGTATGATTACCCTTTTTATGAATATTGAACACTTATTTTTCAAATCAGATGTAATGGATAATATTCTAAGAAAACTTTTTTTAAAAAGTCACTCAATTATTTTTGAAAATATTGAAAGATGTTATTATGATAAACTTCAAGTCTTTACTTTTTAAAGCAGTTTAAAAGAGATATATGGTTAGTGACTAGTACAATCGATTATGTTTAAATATAATTGAGTATTATGTTCTTCATGTAACTCATAAACCATTTTGAATCAATATAATTGATTATTATTAATCATAAAAAGTTATTTGTGAAAATGTAATTTTTCATATTGCATAACATAATCGATTATTGATTAAAATAATCGATTATTTGTGAAACTTGTGAAAATCTATTTTTATCGGGATAATCTTATTATTTGAGATAATTGATTGTGAACTTAACATAATCGATTATTATATGTTCATAATGATTAAAAAAATAATTTTTCAATATTATCTTAGATATTGATTCATGATTTGTATTTTGATCATACTAAAATAATGAGCAATGGATAGAGGAACCATCAACAAGAGGTGCATACAGAATCAAAATCATCATCAAATTAACATATCATGTTTTGTCATGCTTTGCTAACAATCTTCCCTTTTTTAACACTTTCCCAATTGAAACCCTATCTAGGTTTAGAAAATCGTAATATAACACAAGCCCAAATACAATCTCACAATCCTACCCTACTTGATCCAAAGACATGGCTCAATTATTCTACACTACCTTACTCAATTGGCCCATGAAATTCTATTCTACACTATACAATTATTCAAACTAAAGCTTGGCCCAAAATGGTGATGACTAGGTTCTATTGAATCCATTTGAGTCATAGTTTTCTTGTAGTTTTCTATCCCATCTAGTTGTTCTTCAATAATATGGAGGTTTCTCTTATATACTCTCTGTTTTTCTTCATCCTAGAATTCTTCTCTTTTTTGAGTCCACGAAGGATAACAAAAGTCCAATTAGGTTCATTTGTATTGTTAAGTCCTTAAAGAAAGTTTTAGGTCTCCAATCTCCTTATTTTGTAGATGTTGAGACGGAATGATTTTCCATCACAAACCTAAGTAAGATGCTTCACAAAAATCCTTAAAGAATTTTTCTGATCTCATAATGAATAGAATTGGAGAACTAATCAATCTCTACTATAATTCTAATAAACTTTGCTCACACCTTTTAGTCCATGAAAAAAAAAAAATAAACTTTACATGCCAACTCAATTAAAGGTACTAGAATCTTTTAAAATTCTTCTATGAATCGCGTGTAACTGAACCAATTATTTATTTTATTTTATTTCAAATATTATTTTAGGATGCTTCCACTGCATCTACTTTAGATATATCTCTAGAAATATGCCATGTTCTAAGCTTTTCACTTCAAATAACCAAAACTCACTTTGACAATTTAATATACAACTACCCTATATATGTATACAAACAATAAATACAACAAATTTATATAAGATATGAGAATTTTATTCATGAAGTACATGAATAAATTGGAACTCATTATTATTATTAATATTATATTTTTGTCATGGTTTTTCTCTTTAGGTGTCTCGTCTCTTCTTACTGAAAGGGGTCAACTATGTAAATCTACATCTTACTATTTGAATCGTTTATCATAATTTTGTCTACCACAACCCACAATTCTTTTGGGCCAGGAATGTCCAATCCATTCCAGACACCAGACACGAAACTTTTGGAAAGTACTAGATTGTGATCATGGACCCTCCATACACTAAATATTTTTACTTATTTGGAGGTTAGATTCAGTTTCAAGATTCTATAAAAAAAATTATTATTAGCACAAATTCTACCTTAGTATTTTACCACATTTAAAAAAAAGTCTCGTACTTTGAAAGATATTCTAAGAAGCTGAGAAAGCACAAAATTACTAGTTTTGTGTTAGACTGTAGAAGCCCATAATCGATTTACCAAGAAAAAAAAATCTAAATTTATCCCATTTGAAAGACCATTACTCACTACTAATGATGATGGAAAAAGTTTAGAATTTAATTAGAAAATGCATGGATAGAACAATGATTTTCACTTTTGTCCAATTATAGATTATTTACATGACACATTTGTTACTTTTTTTAATAATTACATAAAAGCTATATTTAGATAACTTACAATTGATTAATGGTTTAAATTAAACTCTAAAGTTTGAGTGACCATCATAAAAAAATGATTTATTTTGTGTAATTTTAGAAGAATAGTATATCTTGTGATATGCAAAGTACTTTATTTATGTAGTATGTTAAAGAATATATAAAGCATGTTGAAGAAGGAAGGGGTCTTTTTTCTTTGTGTGGTGCATGGTTCACCTTTCTGATTATGGAATGCACTACAACTCAAAAAGTATGGTAACAAAACTCTTTACATGTGGCATTTTGATTTTGATAAAGTTAGGTTCAAAATTATTTTGCTTTACACATAAGAATTCCAATTTTGATGTTGACTTAGACCTAATGCTAAAATGTTATTGCCACTTTCAATAGACCCACTCAAAACTTAATTTCATGTTCTATCATAAAGTGTGTCAAATCGAAAGCGATCGAGTTATTTATACATTACTTCTTACTATTATTGAATGTTTCATTACATTTTTTTCCTTAGAACACATTCTCTAGTTTAGAAACACTATATATTATTTTTAATAGTTTGTGTTTTCAAATACTAATATAAATAACATAATTTATTCTTTTAAAAAAAAATATTTCTAGTTGTTTCTGACTACAAAGTTTCTTTTCTTTAAAAGTTTCACACAATACTCATCTCACCAAAAGAAAATCACCCAAAATAGATTTGAAAAACTTAATCGTTCATAGAAGCAAATCGAATGCTACAAATACTCATTAATCAAGGATTATTTCTCTGAAAATGATGATAGTTTATATCAATGTAAAAATTAACAACTCTTAATACGTGCATAAACTATTTGTTTGCATAAAGTTATGGAATTCGTGATCTTGCTTTGCTTTTGGTCATTTGAATTTATCAAATCTCTTTCAAGCTTTTTTTATTCTCCTAACTTGTGATCCTATAATTGTTTTGTTGAAGTCATCTATAACAGCTTAGATTGCATGTGCACATAGGTAGTTATGATATAATTAATATTTCATTAAAAATTATTAATTAAATTACCATTTAATTCAAATAACATATTACTAATGGAAATATTTTAATGACTGTACATGAATAATAGATGGGAGATTTTCTACATTACCTTAGAGAATTTTTTTTCATACGAAATTTAGTGTATTAAACAGTTAGTAAATAACTGATTTAGTTATTTAAAGATTAACTTGATGATTTATTAATAATTATATGTATTCCTTATTTTTAAACTACAAGGAAATTTAGTGATAAATTTTATCGAAATAAATTGGTTGCAAATTATGACTAAAATAGCAATCGATTTGGTTTTGAACACTAATTAGTCAGTAGAAATTAGTGATCAATTTGATTTTCATCGTTAATTTGCACTGATTTATCGATCAAAATCAAATTGGTCATTAAATACTAATCTATCACTACAAATTAGTGATCGGTTTGGTTTTGGTCACTAAATTCCTACAAATAAACATTGAATTTGGTTTCTATAGCTAATTTGCATAAGTTTAGTGACCGAAATTAAATTGATCGCTAAATACAAACCTATCACTACAAATTAACGACCAATTTGATTAGGATCACTAAATCTCTACAAATTAGTGACTAAATTTGGTTTCCATCATTACTTTGTACTAATTTAGCAACCATAATCAAATTGGTCACTTAATACAAATATAACACTACAAATTAGCGAGCAAATTTGGTTTTAATCGCTAATTTACACTAATTTAGCGAATGAAATCAAATTGGTTACTAAATATAAATATATCACTACAAAATAGCGACGAAATTATAATTATTTTATTATTATGATTCTTGTTTTGATTATTATTATTATTAATATAATAATAATATTAATATAGTAATAATAATTATAATAAAAATAATAAACATAATACTAATTATTATTACTATAATAAGAAATATCACAATAATAAAAATAATTATAATTATTGTTATTATTATTATAATAACAGTAATAGTCATAATATGATAACAAAAATTCTTTTGTATAGTGGTTATATGTTCTATGTCTACTTAGACGCTGTCTAACACATTGTTAACACTAATAAATAATAATAATAATATTCTTGAATTATTCACTAAAATTTATTTAACTTTAATTATTAAATTTAACTTCTTTAGAAACCAAATTTCTTATCAGTTTTTGGTTGATGGACTAGTCTCCTAAAATTGAGGTGACCAAGCTCTCTACGACTAAAATAACAATAATTTTTTTTTCGATCGCAAATTTGCGAACGATAAAAAAAATGGCCACTAAATGGTTTGTGACTAGGATTTTTTCTAACACCTTTATTTGATCACTATTTTGGATACAAATAAATTTAACGACCAATTTTGATCGTCATTAAAAGACATTTTTTTGGTGTAAGGACATTCTCCGACCTAACTTTTTTTAAAAGAATCATTAGTTTTGTTAAGTCAAATTAAATTAGTTATATTATACTAGATTTTTAAAAAATTTATTTATATTTCAATTTTTAATGGTTATTTTAATTATGAGATTATTTGATGGTGAAATCATTAGTAAGGTATTAACATGATAAATATAACTTCTAGTTAAAAATGATTAGTTGAACTCCATTAAGTTATGAAAAAAGAAGAGACCTACATAATTATCATCTCACATTCAAACACTTAGAGTGTGAAAAAAAAAGTCTAAAAATATAAAAATTAGAGAGATATTTTCTATCCCAAGATTTATTGATTAACACGATAGGTTAGTTAGATATTAAAGAAGTATAGGATTAGAATAAAGTAAAAAACTAAATCTATAAATAAAGAATAAAGGTAGACATTGATGCAGAAAAGCAAAATGAGTGCGGTTATTTTACATTTATAAGGGCAGCTATATAACCGCATTTGATGAGCTCACATTTGTAAATCGAAGAGATAAGAAGGAAGTTATATAGCCGCATTCGTAAATTCGATTTATAAGTGCAACTATTTACATAGCCGCATTTATAAATCACATTTACGATAGGCGTGTAGGGTTTCTTTTCTTTTTCGTTGTTGATTGTGTTTCTGATCAAAGTTCTCAACTTTGATCTTTTCCTAAGAACATGATCATTATTTTAGCATTTCATTTGATCTCTTGGTGCATCCATATCATATCTCTTCGTATTTCATTCCAATGGAAGTCCAAAAAACACAAATAAAAATTCCCCAATGAAACACAAATATATGACGGAGCAAGGCGACAACAGCGACGAGGAAGGCACAATAGAAAGCAAACAAAAACCTTCCCAATGAAGCATGACTTTAGCAATGGCATAACACAAAACATAAGAGAAACGCAAAACATACAAAAACCAATGGTGAAGAAGAAGAGAGGAAGACAATGCTTATTGATGGCACACAGACAATGCAAAGAAGAGAAGAAGAAAAGAGGAAGCACAGTTAATGGAGGAAGCACATAAGAGAAACGAAGCGCGATAGAAATGAGAGTATCAAAACGTAAGTGGCGCGTTTCTAAATTAGGGTTGAAAAGGTTTTAAGAAGGCGATTGTTTGTAAAGCCGCATTCATAAATCAAACATTTTTATTTACAAGAGCAGTTGTACAAATAAACCGCACTTGTTTATACATTTTGCACAAGTGAAAAATACCAAAAACATCACTCCAAAACATAGAAAAAAAAAGTTTAGTCCAATTAAAGTCATCAATATAAATCAAGATTGAACAAATGAACCTATCTCAATATTCTATATGTTTGATGGATAGGAATACTTATTTTTATTATGAAAAGTATTTTTCCCTTGTAATGCTATTTGACCTATATTAGCAATTACCCATACATCTATCTTTCTTATCCTTTTTGTCCAATCCCACCAATGAATTTAAATGAGTGAACTTCATTTTCCAATCCATTTTTAACAATGTTGGTAAAAGAAGTCCCTTTTTGACTGTGTGGGTGAAAAGGCTTTATTTCCCAAATTGTTAAGTGATTTGCCTGGTGAAGCAAGAAAATAAGCTTTATAAGCAACCGTGCTTAACAGCAATACGCCACGCATCTCATCATGGTCAAGTAGGGTAGTCCACACACAATAATTACATTAATATATTCTACCAATGACTCACCTGGGAAAGCTACCTTAAAAAGTTTTATCAGACTTTTTGTCTTTTTGTGACTACACATATAGTCACATTGCTGTCTCTATGAGATTTACTCTAACTAACAAGTTTCAACAAGGCTAATGTGTCGTCAAAGTGAGGAGTATTATTGTACCCACACAAAAAAATATTGAAGAATATTAACTGAATATGTGCAAACATCTTTGCTTTTGCATTTCATAATTAAAGGGGTGATGTTAACTAACACAGTATGGTCAAAAAGCTTCACTTGTTCCATCACTGCTTAATCAGTGCAATGCCAATTTATGTTCAATCATAGGTGAATTGAACAGGAGATAGATCTGATTTATTGGAATTCAGATTTTATGAGTTTATGATTGGTTCAGCTTCAATCAAAGAAAAAGTAAATTCGTACTAAGTTTTGATTGGAATGATTGTTAGATTTAAGTTTTTGAATTTTAAAAATTAAAAATAAATTTTAGTTTTAAACATTCTTATTTATTTAAGTGTTGATGAGTCTTTCACATATGAATATATTCTTTCTTTTTGTGATTAGTCAACACAATAGAACTTGGTTCATAAACAAGTCATTTCTTCTTCACTTCAAAATTCTAAATTCATTTTTTATAAGAACTGTTTCAAAATGAAATTCTTATTTAGTAAAATGAGTTTGTATATGATTCTTTAGACTAAAAATATAATAAGATCATAATATATATAACTTCATATAACTGAAGTGTAAATCTCATCTTATAAGTTAGTGTGTGAGATTCACTTAAACATAAATCCATTTAGTAGTATAGAATCAAAGTCATATAAAAAAAATATATCCTAATAGAATTTATTGTAGCTATTGTATCATCTACTTTGAACTTCTATTGGACTAACAAATATTTAATCTTATAATTAAGATATTTATTTGTGGGTATGATGTATGGTAAATCATGATGAAACTTAGATATAATTTGGTTTTGTGAATTTTACTTACATATAAATTCATCTAGTAACATATAATTCTTAATTGGATCATGATGAAACTTAGATAAAAAAAATCAAAATTATTGCTTTGAAAAGGTACATAACTTTTTAAAATTAAATTCTGGAAGGTTGTGTTTATAACTAAAAAATTTGGGCAACTCTTCCTCTATGCAATAACTTTTTAAAAAATAATTATATTTATAATCTTTAATTTTTTAACATTGTTCTATAAATTTTGTTAATTTTTATATGCGACATAATTTTGTAATCTTAGTGTGATGTGTTAAATATTTTTATTTTATTTTTGATAGTTCATTGAGTCATTCTCAAATAAGTTCTTCTGCATATCAGTTTTCATAAACTAAACATTTGTACATTATTTTTGGTCAACAACTAGTGATATCACAAATATATAAAACACCTGAATCATATAGATTCAGTTGAATAGCACCATGCTTTATATAAAGTGTGACAACTTTGTTAAAAAAAATAGGTTTTGAAAAATTCAAAACCAATCTTTTGTAACAAAAAAATTACTCTCCAAATACTTCGTTTTTAAAAGAAAATAATCACAGCAAACAATAACACTCGTTTTCCTTAAAAAACACAAATTAAGAGCTTTCAAGAGAAACAAGTCAACAGAAATTTACTTCTTAATTTAATAGTTGAGAGAGATTTTAAGAGATGTGTTCTCATAAACCAAAATAAAAGTAGGTCTTATGTAAGGAAAATTAATATTTAGTATATAATTTGTAAAAGAAAAAACACAACACTTCTATGCACTTATAAGAATGAGATAATAAAATAATAAACAATAATGTCCCATAATAAAGATACATAGCAACATCAATTCAACTTTTTTGCTTTTCTTTTTAAGAAGTGGATTTGGATCTATTTTTGACTATGGGTTGCCCATTTGCGAGGCACACTTATTTGTGTTAATGTCTTTAGTCCATCTTGGATCCTTGTAGGCCCCATTATTCTAGAATCTTCAACATTAAGGCAAGCTAGTCCATTACATTAAGGTACCTCCCCTTGCATATAAAAGTCACTAAAAGGAGCTTTGGAATGATATTTAAAAGTATGCTTCATAATTTGCCCATAGTAAGGAAACACCATGGTCTTGCTTAATGCAAACCAACACCTATTCCTAAGTAGTATAATCCATTTTTTTATGCAAAACATAAAGTTACATACTACATGAATTTGAATTTGATTGATTTTTTTTCAATAAAAAATTAATAAAATTAAATGGATCATTTAAGGGATGATGTTGTTAGAAAATTATGTAAATTAATATTATAATGTGACTCATATGAAATAGATTTTGGACTTTAGCCTGACTATGATTTAATAAGATAAAATGTCTATTGGTTAATGTGAGAAGTTATATTATATATATATATATATTATGATACCTAATATATAGAAACGGGCTCTATCTCCTAGTTAACCATCAAGAAAGAACGTGAGAAGAAAGGAATTGTAAGAGATAGATTGAGAAAAGTAACGAACTCTATCTCCAAATTAATGCATATGTATCACTGAATAATGTTAATATTATTAGCGACATTATGTTTTCTGTATTGATGTATCACCCAAAGGAGAACTTTAGTATGCATAGAATGCTTGTTATCTGAATTTGTATTGTATGTTAAATTTATGACTCAAAGTATTAATGTTAAGTATGTGTTAGTTGCAATATCTATTCCGGTATCTTTTCATTCGCATGCCATGTTTGTTTCAGTCTTTAATGGTTTAAATTTTTTTGATTGGAGTGAACAAGTCCAAATTTCACTTAGGTGTATTGGATTCTTGATTTGGGTTTTCAAATTGAGAAACATATTGTTGTTAATGATGCTAGTGGCAATGAAGAGAAAACTCATTATAGGACTTGGGAAAAGTCTAACAGACTTAATTTGATGTTTATGCAAATGAGCATAGCAAATAACATTAAGTTCGTTCTTTCCAAAACCGATAATGCAAAAGAATTTGTGAAATTTTTGGAAGAGCGATCCCAAATTGCTGATAAGTCTCTTGTTGGGACATTAATGAGTACCTTAACCACCATAAAATTTGATGGTTCTCGTACTATGCATGAACATGTCATTGAAATGATAAATATTGAAGCAGGACTTAAGTCACTTGGAATGGCAGTGGATTAGAACTTTCTTGTGCAGTTCATCTTGAACTCATTACCGTCTGAGTATAGTCCTTTCCAAATGAACTATAATACCATGAAAGACAAATGGAATGTGCATGAATTGCACAATATGTTAATTCAGGAAGAGACCAGACATAAAAATCAAGGAGATCACTCCCTTAATTATGTGAACAATCAGGGAGATTGAAAGAAAGCTTACAAGAAAGATGGAAATGTTAAATGACCATTAAAGATAAATGAATCCTCTACTAAACTCCAGAAGAAAAATGAAAAATGTCATTTCTATGGAAAATCTGGACATTTTCAAAAGGATTGTCTGAAACGTAAGGATTGACAAATGTCATTTTTGTGCGATTATACCTTTCTGTCTAATTGCATTTCCACTTCATTTATTTAAACTTGACATTCACTGCTTGAGATTTTTCATGCAGTAAATAGACTTAACCATAACGTGAAAAATCATCAATAAAGTTGATAAAATACCTTTCTTTATTGAGAGAACTTGCATGAAAAGGTTCACAGATATTAGTGTGTATAATTTCAAGAAGCCTTACGTTTAAAACAATTCTTTTAGAAATATCCATAATTCATTTATCTTCTGGAGTTTAGTAAATGATTCATTTATCTTTAATGGTCCTTTATCCTTTCCATGTTTCTTGCAAGCTTTTTTTTCCAGCTCCTTAATTGTTCACATAATTAATGGAGTGATTTCTTGATTCTTAAGTCTGGTTTCTTCTTGAACTAACATATTGTGCAATTCATGCACATTCCATTTGTTTTTCATGGTATTATAGTTCATTTAGAAAGGACAACACTCAAACGGTAAAGAGTTCAAGATGAATTGTACAATAAAATTCTCATTCACTGCCATTCAAAGTGACTTAAGTCTTGTTTCAATATTTGTCATTTCAATGACATGTTCATGCATACTATGAGAACCATCAAATATTATGGTGGTTAAGATACTCATTAATGTCCCAACAAGAAACTTATCAGCAATTTGGGAGAGCTCTTCCACAAATTTCATAGACTCTTTTGCATTATCAGTTTTGGTAAGAACAAACTTAATGTTACTTGTCATGCTCATTCACATAAACATCAAACTAAGTGTGTTTGACTTTTCTCAAGCTCTATAATGAGTTTTCTCTTCATTGCTACTAGCATTAGTAACAACAACAGATTTCTCAATTTGAAAAGACAAATCAAGACCAAATACACCTAAGTGAAATTTGGACTTGTTCACTCCAATAAAAAAATAAATTAAACCATTAAAGACCGGAACAGACGTAGCATGCAAATGCAAAGATACAATAATAGATACTGCAATTAACACATACTTAACATTATTACTTTGAGTCATAAACTTAACATACAATACAAATTCAGATAACAAACATTCTATGCATACTAATATTCTCCTTTGGGTGATACATTAATACACAAAACATAATGTCATTAATAATATTAACATTATTCAGTAATACATATGCATTAATTTGGAGTATTTATTATCTTTGGATATATAAATAAAACTAATAACGCATACTTATTACTAAAAATTATATCCATTAATTATAAGAACAACTAATCAACTTCTGGGTGATCCATAAATGTCTTAAAATAATGAATTTCAATTTACCTATAAGTCAACCATTCATAATTTAACATTCATTCTATAGGTAATTTTTTTCATTTATTTGGATTAAAATAAATCACAAAGAGTTGATCACATTATAAATCCAACATACAACTAATTCCAAAATTAATATCTCAAACAAATATTAAAAAAAAAATCATTCCTGTAATATCTTAAATCATTTGAATAAATTTCGAAATCACAATTCTACTTTCAAATCTTAAATTTTTTTTTGATATGATCATCAAAATCCTTACTTTGCACTCAATTAAAATAAAAATAATAATAAAATAATATACAAGGTGCAATATAGAATTTAGCAAAATGTATAAACATAATTATGAAAAGCACTAGGCTAGCGGTTTTGTCCATACTTTCAAATAATAATAATAAAAATATTAATATGAGTGCACACTTTTAAGTGGATTTTTAACACACAAAATATACTAACCGTTTAATGTCTTCCTAGGAGGTCACCCATCCTAGTACTACTTTCTGACGGGATCCAGTGCATTAGTGCTGGTATAATCGCACCTCATGTAATAATAAAAACATTAATATGAGTGCACACTTTTACGTGGGTTTTTAACACACAAAATATACTAATAGTGCAATGTCGCATCTACTTTCATTAAAAAAAATTTGAATGAAAGTACATGTAAGATAACACATACATAATGCATACAATAAGCACATCATAAGGATCTTTCAATTATAATTCTCACACATCGTATTTCATTATAATAGAGATAGACACTGATTCATGAGAGAATCATATTATAATATTAATTTACATAATTTTCTAATAGATACTACTCGTATAAAAAAAAATGTTTTAAACTCAATGTGACTAAAAAGATCACCAAAACAAATGTAAAACTAACATCAAAAGATAAAGTCATATGTTGTTACCTTGCAGCATCCCCAAACCCCTCCTCACCCAAAAATCACTTCCAAACACGTGTGATACACATTGTATGAGAGCTATGTAACAAGATAAATTAATATTTTTCTCTGCATATCAAGTTCCTGAAAAAGCAGCAGTTTTTGCATAACACTTGCTCTGACAGATTATGCAGTAACTGCAAACCCAAATCAGATTATTTTCCTTGTTTTAAAAACCAGCAGTTGGCCTAAGAAATAAATTTCTTTGAGATACGCAAAGGTAGTAGCATGAAACAGGAAACAAGAGCAGCAGAAATCTCAAATTTGAATTTGGTTGATTAGTAATTTATGATACAATATAGTTTGACGTCCCTAAGGTTTCATAGACTTAATTCATGTTTTGAAAACCATTCAAGGAACAAATTAAGGTTAGTCTTTCACATAGTGCTTAAATTGAAGGAGAAAGATACTAATAAATCACTTAGCTTCAACAAATCTAAAACTTTCAATAAAATATTAATGTACATGTAATTTCATTATCTAAAAATGTGACTCGTATTAACATGCTTGATTTTAAGTTTGCACAACTCAAAGGGGTGTGGTGATCTCCCAAAATTACTAGTCATTTTTTATGATATTTTTTTCCATCTAAAGGTACACAATGATATGATATTTTTTGAAGAGACTATATGTATCTTTTACATAAAATAATGTTGTTTGAATCAGATAGGATTCAGAATTCAAATTCCAAACTTATAATTAAGTCAAACAAGCAAGTCTATACTAGTTTATTCAGCTTGCTCAATGATAATTTGCATTAGAATTTGAGACTTGTTACTTTTGGATACAAAATTTTCTTAAACATCTTCACTTGTTTTTTTTTTACTTCAAGCTTCTTTAATAATTGTGACTTCTCTTACTGAGAAATACTTCAACACTCAAATTTAGGAAACAGGGTATGTGGTGGATTGAAAACTAGACTTTCCTTATAAGGGACTTTTGCTTTGTCCTTCACCATTTGGTGAAAGGTACCTTTTAGGAGAAGTGGACCATGCAGTCTAAAAATCGTGGCATTCTTCATAGCATGGTCCCTAAAACTCTCAGAACATGACTGCAACTAAATTCGGGATTAGAAGCAAAAAAATTGAAGCAAAGTGAGTTCAGTACTCATTATTTTTCATATCAAGTCACTTGAAAACATAAGTTACTTTCATTTAAACTCATCAATTTTCACTCAAACACACAGCAGGATTTTGTGAACACTCAAACATAAGAGAATTTCTAGCTCTTTCCATAAACAGAAGTGGAGTAGAACCATTTTGTTTCCGTACAGAAAGAAAAGTGTCACAACTCACTCTAAACTGACTCATATGAAGCTCAATAATAAATGTGTCACTCTCCACAGTCCTCCCACTAACAACTACACCCCACCACCATCAACTACCTAACCTAAAGCAAAGGTGCTTCACTTCACTTATTTTCTTATTTAAACATTCCCTAGTTTTCCACTGATTCAGATTCTACATCAGAAGAGAGACACCAACACTAAACTAGAGTGAAGAAATGGAGCTTCAGGATACTGCTGCAAGCCGTGTGTCAATTGGATTTCCTCTGGGCTTAGCCCTTCTCTTTGTCTGTTTACTCTTCATTTGTGGATTTTTTTGCTGCTGCTTGCATTGGAGTAGGCTTCAAACTTTGCTTGAGTCACATGGGATCATCAACCCTCAATCTTTGCCACAGACTCAAATACAATCAGAGTTAGCTTCCTCCTACCAGAAACCAGCTTTTCCTGTTGTGGTAATCATCGCACTTCCTAACTCTTAAAAGCTAAACATACATAAGTAGTGCTTAACTACTGAAAAATTATCAATTTAGTGATAGATTTTACTAATATTAAGAGACAATTTGAGGAGTTTTTACCTACTCAAAGAACCATTTAACTTGATTTCTAATATTTTATTTACTACTTATATAACTTCATTATTCAAAGGATACTTGGTAGTCATGTACAGTCACCTTAAAAAGGGTACATGGTAAATCAGTCTGATAAAATTAATAAATTGATTATAGATGACAGATTTTAATTATATAATAATGTAAAAAATCCTTACACTGCTGTGTATTGTGACTGAATTCTTAAGTTTATGTAGAAGTTGTTTTGTTAATAATATTTTCTAACATTGAATTTAATGGTATATGCAGATGATGAAGCAGAATTATGCAGAGAGTTTGCCTGTGCTGATGCCAGGGGATGCTGTCCCAAAATTCATAGCCACAGCATGCCCATGTCAGCCTCCAAGAGATGAAAGGATCACAATCCATGTGCAGAAGGAACCATCCACTGAATTTTGCAGTGGAAACTAATGCAGTTTCTGGTTTCAACTTTCAAGCCAAAAGCCTTGAACAATTCAGGGTAGAATATATATAAATATATATAAATAAGTACATATATATATATGTTGGAACTTCTCAAAACATAAAGGCTAACAGTCTTTGATAGCTTTGAGAGGGGTGAGATGTTGGAGCAAGCATGCAAGAAGCTGTCATAAAATTAACTGATAACTTTGTGCTGAGTGAGGTGATACACCAAGAAGACTGAAGGTGCTGTAAGATACAAAGTCTCAAAACCCATTTGATTTTTTTTTGTCAGAATGGGAAGGAAAGGGATGAATCATCAACCTTTCTCTTTTTTCTTTTACAAAAAAAAAGCTGATTGAATGATGCTTTTTTTTCTTTCTACTCTTCCAAATTCAAACTAAAGTTTTGAATGTGAAGTTTATTGGAATGATCATATGTGGTTATTATGAGTTTTTATTATTATTTTAGTGATTTGTAGTGAAATTTATTTAAACAAAGTGGTATCTTAAAAAAAACTTATTAGAGCTTGGTACTATGCAATGTATGGTTGATAGTTATAATATAAATAAATACAACAGTAACAAGGAAATAATATTTAAAATGAAATAATTACTATGAAATGTTAATAGAATGGGAATTAAATCTATAAAATATGTGAAATGAATGTATAAAGATTTTTGGAATTTTAATAGTGGATTGGGTATGCAGTCCAAAATGTCAAAATACAAAAAAATTACTAAATATAGTTAATTATATATATATATACCACTTTTTTTATGTTGTTGAAAAACACCACATACTTATTTGGAAGATGAGTATATCCAATAATATAATGAATTATGAAATACCCAAATCACATTTGAATATCAATAAAAGTTACTTAAAAAGTAGTCTAAAGCACTCCATGCCTAGGTCATTTGTTTATATATATGCAGCTTCAAGAAAAATAACTTTTAATTATAGGATTAATTACCTTTTTTAATCTTTATATTAAAAAAAAGCAATTTTATTTCTTAGATTTAAAAAAAATTCAATGTTGCTCCAATTTTTTTTTTAATTTAATCTAATTCTAACTTTTTTTTAAAAAGTTCAATGGATCTAATTTTTTAAAATAATACAATATGATGATTCCAATGTTTTTAAAACGATTGAATGTATATGGAGTGAAATAATCAATATGGTAAATTTATTTTAATGAGAATAATCTAACGAACTATGTTAAATTATTTTTTTTAAAAAGTTAAATTATATTAAATTTTTTAAAAAATTTAAGATTAAATTAAATTTTATTCTTAATATAAAGATTAACAAGATAATTAAACCTTAATTATGTTGTGATCTACTAAATTATTCCACAAGTTATAGTTCATGCTTGCATTATTATATTAATATACACTGCAATTCTAAATACTTCTAGAGTCCTGGAATGAGGCCTTGGAACTTCCACTTTTGGATAGATTTTAGCATGACTTATATACTATGGTTAGCTTTATTAGTAATGAAATTCAATTTATTTTTTCAAGAAAAAATAGAGCCCATAAAATATATAGTCAAAATTATAATATATAATCAATACTCACATGCATTTGAAGACATTTAAATTTAAAAATTCAACAGAAGCAACCGTTGGAAGCATAAAAAACTCAAATAAAGAGAAGAACAAAGTGTGTGAATAATTTTTTTGAGAAATAATTAAAAGAAATCATAAAAATGACTACAAAAATCATATATAATTATAATTTTCAGTATTATAGTCAAATTTATAGAATAGTTTCTCTTATTAAATAACTTAGTTAAATTATTTAGCTAAACTAATGCTACTACCAGAATACCCTATGAAATCTTTAAATTGTTATTTAATAAACTATCAAGATTTTAAATAATTAATAATTAAAACTAAATAGTTAATTAGATATTAATTTAAAATATATTTATTATTAACAGAAATTAATTTAGATATTAATATTTTTTTTAGTTTTTAAAATAATATTTAATTTAATTATTATAATAACTAATTATTTTTTTAAAAATTGATTTTTATTTAATAATTTTATAGTAGTGTTTGTAAACTTATATGTGATGAAATATGGCTAAAAAATGCCCTTTCTTTTTCTCTGAGTTTGTGAGATGGAAGGAGTAAAGATTATGACACCATGGAAAAGTTCTTCCTTACAAATCTAAGCAAAGGGACCAAATAAGTTTGGAAGAGAACACAAACAAAGCCATCAAAACTAGAAGTCACTACCTATTTTCATTTCCCTTTTCTATCATTACATTGTACTTCAACAATAAGCTTTTGCTTTACTCCTAATTTTATATTTTTTTCAAGAAATGGAATACATAATTGCTATGAGTCGTATAGCTTTACAAAAGTGCTTTTGAAAAAAAAAAGTAATTTAATTGAAATAGTTACACGTTATTTGGTTGCCCAAACTTTTTCATACATAAAGAGCACGTTTTGAATTCATATTTGGAATATTCCGAATTCATTTTAGAAAATAATTCAGCTTCATTGTATGTTTGACTATTTTTAAAACTATGTTTGCATACTTTATATTTTGTCTAAAATCAAACTTCTATGAACATGATTAGGTTTGCGATAATTAATTTCTGTTATATAATGAAACGTGTATTGGAATTGTCTATAATGTTTACTACAAAAATAAGATTTGAAAATGTCTTCTAATGATAGTTATATAAAGATTGTCCTTGAAAAATATACCGTTGTTATTTTGTAAATAGATTAATTTTACATCTTCAATTGTTTCTAAGCGCAAATAACAATAGTTATATATTGAACCCTTGTTTGAAAATAGACATTTACAAATGATGATTAATCTAGAATTATTATTGACTAGAAAGGTAGAAATGATCATAATTTCTTAAAATGTTATTGTGGAATGGTAGAAACAATAGGAGTTTTTGGTTGAAAGTGTTAAATAGACGGATAATGTTAGTTCACAATAATTTTACTCATAATTGTCTTTTTCTTCCGGTTTATAAGAGTTATATCATCTCTTTTTCGCAACAATCCTTTCTTTTCATCCATTTTCATGGTGACACCCTTCTCAATTGTTAATCTTAACTTTTCTTTCTCCATTTTTTTTGTATTATCAGGTTGCCTACTATTGACATCAAGGTCTTGTGGTCTTCTCCTTCACTTTACTAGCAACACTAGTGGAAAAACAATTGATTATGTCAAAATTTTAATGTTTGACCTCCAAACCCACAATGTTAAAAGCAACCTTTTTACATCGGACTCCCTAGGGTGAGACATAAAATTCAAAATTTACTTAAAATAATCTAAGTATCCAATATAAATTTTGATTTTTATGTTTGACCCTAGGGACCCACAATGTTAAAAAATGAGATTTTGTATTTAAAAACAACTTTTTTACGTTAGACTCCCTAACATCAAATGACCTAAGTGTCCAATGTAAATTTTGAGTTTTATGTTTGATCATAGGGAGTCTGACGTAAAACAATTTAAATCCCTACGTGCTGCTTCTTCTTCCTCACTTTCTCCTTTGTGAAAATGACAATTTTATGTTTTCCCTCTGACGACGATCGCGACGAGTGTGTTTGTGGCTCCATTGGCGAGTCAAAGCTAGTTTTTCTTCATCTTTTGTGAGTGGTTAGACGTGGTGGAGGTTTCTGTCTGATTGGATTTGATTAACGTTCTTTATTAAGGTTAATTTTTTAACCTTCCTTTTTATTTTTAAAATTGACATAGTAGTTATTCTTGGGGATCTCAATCACGACAATTCATGAATGTCTCCCTTGGATTATTTTTGTTTATCCTTTGATATTGAAACCATGTTATTTATATGTTTAAATTTAAAATTTTGAATATTGAAATCAATTGTCAAAATTAATTTAATATAATTGATGATTTTAATTAGATGTTTAAGATTGAAATTTTAAATTTAAGAATAGTAAAAATGAAAGGGACTACTTAATTATTTTAGTCCCTAACACTTACTTAATTATTAAGTTATTAGTTTTTTTTATAATTTTAGAAATTAAATTATAGGTAATTTATACAATATATTTTAGGAAAATTACACGGAAAGATATAGTTTTGATTGATCGTTGAAGTAAAATGTATTATAATATACTTGGATGATATGTATGCTTTTGTTGTAATAATTGTATTTAAATTAAGTAGTATTCATGCACACACTGACAAGACATTAGTTCCCATTTGACATTTAGTGTAAATGGATAACATTTGTATTAAATCTTGAATTGTTCAATTGGACAGTTTGGGAAAATTATTTTTCATACTTTGTTAATGCATACACATTGTAAGTCCATGTTTAAATTTGATAAAATTTTGTCAAACCATTTTGTGTTGTTCTTCAAGTGCATACTACTGTAGTGCTTTGTGACCACTTCCATTTTGTGTAATTTGGAGACCAATGCGAAATGTTGTCAAAATTTTATCAAATTTAAGATAATAGATTTTGTTTATATATGTTATAGAATTATGGAAATTTTTTTCCCAAATGGGTAGGGCTTGACTTTCAATTACAAAAGTGAGAATTTCATATTGCATGGTTGATGATGATGGAATTTGTAACACACATAGTTATGGATCAAATTTGGATGAATTCACATCGTGTTCGTGAAGAGTATGAAAAAAGAGTTTATGAGTTCTTGCAACTTGCTTGCCAATATTTGTATTAAACCTTTACTTTTATAGTGTTTTGAAATATTTTTTTGAAATAAATTACTCAGATTATTTTTTAGGATTATGGTGGACTCCATATCTGATAGTGGAAAGAGTGAACTAGATAGATTTGTCACTCAATTGCATCAGGTAACTACGAGATGAATTGTTAAGGACATGATACATGTTGATGTAGATCTTCGTTCAGGTAAGCAGTCAAGCCCAAATGCTGCTATGTTTAGTACCTATTTAGGACTCACGACTTGATGCCATGTTTTTATTGTCATTCCATCATGGGATGAGGTTGAAGTGACAAAAAAGAACCTTATGTAGCAAAATATTCAAGTAATTCACCATATTGTATGAACACCTTATTACTTAATTTTGTTATTAACTTATATATTCAATTGATTAACGTTTTATATATTTCTTACAACAAAATTTTGACATTCCCAACACTAGGGTGGTTAAGAAGAATGTCTTATCTTCCATTACCAATAGATGGAGGAACTTCAAAAATTTCTTGACACAAGAGTATGTGTTTAGAAAACATAAAGATGAGAGTCCCTGTGTGAAATAATAGATAATATTAAAGGAATAAATTCATTTTTGTGTCATTCGATTGGATGCCTCGTGGCATGTTAGTTTTTTTATAATTCTTATAATTACACAAATTTTTTCTCACAATTTTGGTTGTCTCATACTTTTATTTGCATGGTAGGGAAAAATAACAGCCCCCCATAAATGACAGAAGTTGAATGATGCACCCCATTTACTATAGCAAGGGGAGGGATGTACACATTATTGTAGCAATGCCCCATGAAGGCTCAAACATAGGCAACAAGGCTTGAGTTTGATGACCTTATATCTCCAACTTCCCGTTATGAGATGTCGAAAGCTACTTGCATGAACTTAGATTGGTAGATAACTTCACAATTTACATATATCATTGCTGAAAAACTTGTAATTGAGTGAGCACTGAAGGGACTTGTGTTGTTGCAGATCCCTTAGCGGATCATACTCACATTAATGTACCAAACCAATGTAAGTTATATGTTTAAGATAATTCCTTGCATTTATTCATTATTGGAAGACAAATAGAGAGAAGGTTAACCATCCATGGTGTCTCTTTATAGTCTGACTAGATGCGGGTGGTGGTTAATGAAGCTTAAGTTGTTGTTACTCGAGTGCCTCTGCCCAATACAAAGGTTCAATTGGTAATGGAAGTTTTAGGCATATTTTTGGCTTGCCCTGGACATTTGGTCAAGCTAATTTCAATATGAGCATATGTATTATAATGTGTTATTTTTTTTAGTTATTATTTTCATAACTTCTATCAAAATTGAGCTAACATTGATAAGTAGGTTATGGAAACACTTGCTATTGATGATGATGACATGGAAAAAGTTGAGGATGATCCAATATCTCAACTTCTAACCATATTACCCAAGTTGAGGAGGAAACAATAATATTTGGAGTCAATAATATTGTTGTTCCTTTGTACATTTCTTTACCAGACAGACGCATTGGAGGTTCTTAGTGGAACCTCCATGTTAAATATTTTAGTAACACAACTATGGCTCATATAAGTCATTTTATATTGTCTATGTTTTTCATATTATAATAATTACATTTACCTTATAATTTATTGTGTTAGGTACATGGAAAAATTAAGTGGAGAAAGAAAAATAAAAATTTATTAATTTTTTTAAGTCTCGATCCATCTAGAAATCTTGGAACACAAAGGTCCAGATCCAACAATACTTGCAAATATAGATGAATGACACCCAAAGACATATTTTATTGGCTTCATACATTCAAGGGATAGTTTTCTAACTTGTATTTTTTAAATTATGTAACTAACTATTTGTCATTCACTATAGGTTTCACTAACATTTGATTGTAATTATACCAAGGATTACATAGTAGTGAGGATTTGTTCACTCCAAAGAAAACTCATTCAACAAATTAAAAGCTTATTACAAAGGTAAATTTTACAATCTTTATTACATTGGAAGTATAAGTGTATTTTGACTAACATATATCATTACTTTAATTAGAGTTGTGGCTAGCACAAACTTTTTAAGTGAAAAGGTGAAGAACAAGGTCATTATAGTTCATGTGCCCTAAGGTTAGGGCATCTTTTAATGCATACAATAATTATTTATGTACAAATTATATTAAATTAATTTTTGACATTTCTTTCCCAATTTAGTGTAATACGCGAGCAGACTTGTGATAAGTGTTATATTTCATTAATATTTCATATTAAAATACAAGCACTTATGGATATTAATTGATAAAAAAATTATAATATAGCCTCTAATTTAAGAATTTAAACATTTTTACTTATTTTTTTATTACAATATGAATAAATTCAATTTATTCCCAAATTTGTGTTAATTTCATAATTATAGGGAAAATAGAGATGAAAGGGCTAAGGAAGAATATACAAGATATAAAGGGAAAGCTAGAATGCTCCAAACACTTGCCCAAACTCGCTCAAGCCAAAAGCTCCCACAAGATCTCGCTAAAGCGAGATCACTCCAGAGACGTTGGATTTGTTTTTGTCCAACTTGCCCAGACGAGCCCAATCACACCCAGACCTGTTTTGTTCTTCAATGATCAATGTTCGCTATTCTAGGATGACATTGAGTAGTTGAGGGAACAATGGACAACTTTCCTTCTCTAGCATATATAGTATACTTTTAATTTCTTATTCCGAAAATTTCAGGTTAGATTATACAATTTTGTGTGGAACCTTTTTGTATAAATGTATAGCTTATATTGCATGTAATGTTTATTGGATTTCTTTTTTGTATTTCAAGTTCTAGTTTGAAGCCAAAACATATATAATTTAAGAAAAAAAATTCCAAAATTTATGTTAAATCGTGGATTGGCTAACATAATGGTTTGACATAAATTTTATAATTTTTTTTTTACCTTTATTCTAATACATATTTACATTTGGAGCATTATAGTTCAATGTAAATGCAAAGTTTTTACATCAGAGATTAGGTCAAACATAAATTTGTATTACTTGCATTCATGTTGGACCTATTAACAAATGTAAAAGATTTGTAGTACAAGTTAGTATAATAATTTTTATTTTCTTTTGAATCACATTTAGTTTTGTTTTTACATGTCAAAGATAAGATTATTTTGAAAATAGTTTTTCGGTTATATTATAAATAAATAGGTTACATGTTGTAATATATATATATATATATAAATATATAAATATAAAGAGAAGTCAGGGAGGGGAATGTAAGAGTTGTTATTTTTTCATATAGATTAAGTTACATTAAGTTATTAATTTTGTGTTTTAGAATTATGTTAGAATGTGATGCGTGACATTTTATTGAGTTAATAATTTTTCTATTGAATCTTCTATTGAAGATATTGATAATAGGCTTGAGAGTTTTTGACTTCTAATAAATTGTGTTGTTTAGATTTTTGAAAGTTTGTAGTTCAAGTGATATGTTGTTAAAATTTTGATAGATCTGTGTATAGTGTGAATCTTAATTTCTTAACTGAAATTCATTATAAAATTTGTGTACTATACATTTAATTTTAATTGTACCTACCACATGTTTTATTTAAGGACAAGAAGATGTAGTACCGTCAATCATTGTATTGAATATTGAATTGTCTAGTAGGATATTTTGGAAAAATTAATAATTTTAATAGTTCATTAGTATGTATTTCATATATTTTAGGAAATTTCAGTTGATTACATTTTGTGTTCCTCTTCTGATGCATATTGTGGTGGATTTTGTGTCACCACTTTCATTTCATGTCACTTGAAGGCCAAATCCAAATGTTGTAGAAATTTTGTAAAATATAAAAAATATTGATTAAATTTTATGTACTGATTAACTATAAAAATGTTATTATTTTAGAATGGGATAGTGTCACACCTTTTAATAAAAAAAGCGAGATTTACATAAATTGGGGAGCATATGTATGATGGCTTACAACTTGATTTTTAATTTCTCAGATCATATACTCTTGGTTGAAAAAGGTTTCTTGAATTTCATAACCTATTTGATTCTACTATAAATTTAGATGTTGTTATTCCCTTGATTCTATATACTTCAGTGTTGTTGGTTGAAATTAGACAGGGTTTCTAATTTCGGTAGGGTAATTGTGAGTTACTTGTGGGTATAACATTTTTGTAGGGTTCAAGAGTTGTGTTCTTTGAGTCTTTTGTATTGTAAAAATTTGTGATTAGTGGAATTTTGGCTAGTGTAGCAAAAAAATTGGATGTAAATCTTGTGGAATAGTGAACCAATATAAAAACAGTTGTGTCAAATTTTGTATTGTGTTCTTTGATGTTTCTTGGTTGAACAAATTTTTAACAAATTAATTTTCTAATAAGAAAGATTTAATTGGTTGTTTGTTCTGTTTTATAAACTATAACTGAATTTTAATGTGTTGTTTTGTATTATGAGTATATTTTAATTAGTTGATTTTTCTAAGAATTTCATTATAAGCTCATTTTTGAAGAAAATAAGGTCCCAAAATGGAAAAAGATGGAAAGAAAGATTGAGCCTTTTTTATGTTTTATCATTTAGCCCATTAGTGCGACACAGGAAGCAACCTAACCCTAGAAAACTAGGATAAATAGAGGGCTAGAGGCTCAACCCTTGTGTGCGAGATTGAGAGGAAAACATCATAGAGTGAATTGTAACTCAATTGGGAAAATGGAAGGTGTTAGAAGTATGCGTGGATAATTCTACCTTTTGGGATTGAGAGTAATATGCTCAAACTCTTATATATTGAGGTGATATCTTATATATTAATATTCAGTTCTTGATTGATTATTGGTATTGTTGTTTTACTTTTAACTTTCCGTGACAAATTGAGAATCTTAAATCTGACTGAGAGGTATTTTTAGGG
>Ga0123342_1003274_pt1 | contig 26137 bp, 7 predicted proteins | sample Turbeawhitnodule_FD_89960 | JGI IMG/M metagenome (GOLD analysis project Ga0123342, IMG submission 89960) | Root nodule microbial communities of legume samples collected from Mexico - Turtle bean Mexico white nodule | ecosystem: Host-associated > Plants > Roots > Nodule | place: Mexico: Nepantla...
TATGACAAACTCAAAGAATATTGAATGAAAAGACAATCAAGAAAATAAGGTACTCAATTAAAAGATAGCACACAAAAGGAACCTAGAGAAAAGCACTAGAATAGGATGAAGAAAACCAAAAAAACAACACTACTGGAATTGTGTAAAAACTTTGCGTAACTTTAAAGATTTATCTGGAACTTGATAATGCAATCTGGAATCTGAAATTTAAACCACTGAAACTTTAAGATGTTATCTCAATTTGGGCACTGGAATCACACACAAACAGTATACCAATTAATTGTGATAAATTTTCGAAAATCACTGCCATCACCATTTTTCCAGAGTCATAATATATTTGCACTCTGTACGTATTTGATTTATCATTTTTTTTAACTTGAATTTTGATACACTTGAAAAAAAAAATCCTATTACAATTTTAATACTATTTTTTAATAAAATTACAATAAAAAATTAAGTTAATTAATAATAAGATAAATGATATTTATATATTAATTTCAAGTGGGAAACATACAATGTTAAAATATAAATAACACTAAAATTAAAATATATTGAGATAGAATAATAAATTGTTACAAATTAAAAGTGCTTAATTTTATAACAATTGCTTTAAAAAATATATTAAAATTGTAATAGGATTTTTTTTTTCTTTTCTTATATATTTTCCATCTTTCATTGTTAAGTTTTTTAATGTTTATACCACATTAATATTTTAATTTTTTTTTTAAATGAATGTAAAATAAATTAATTAGAATTAGTTATATAACTTTTCTTTAAATTATTATATATGTCACAATTGTTATCATTCAATTTTTTTTTTCACATTTTGCAATCATAAATACACTCTTTAATAATTATATAAATATTAGTCTTTGCCTAACTAAGAAAATTTAAAATTTATAAAAATTAAATATTTATATTTACTTTTATTTAGAAAATTTAAAAATTGTAAATAAATTTTTAAAATAATATTATATAACTTTTTAATACTACTTTTTGATAAAAGTAATTAAAGTAAATAAAAGTAAGTTAATAAATAATAAGATAAACATAGAAGGTATTGATATATTAATTTCAAGTAAATTTCATATTTGTTAACAATATTAATTTATCTGCAAAGGAACTTATGTGATATTTCTTTATTATAAAATTTAAGAAAAAAAAAGAGACCGTTATTGTCTTTAAAAACTCACATATGTCAACACAATAAAAATTAAAAATCTATAACTATTAATAAAACATGAAAAACATACTATCAATTTATTCCTAATCTTTATTCCTCTCTCCAGATTTCTCTTTTTTTCTTATTAATTTTTTTTTATAATATATCAGTTTTTCACAAAATGTGGGAAGTATGGTAAAAAAAGAATGTGGAAAGTAGGTAAGTGGGAAGGAAAGAGAGAGAGAAAGTGAGAAGTAGGGTAAGTGGTTTATGTGTAGTGGAGAATCATAAAAACGGTTTCTTAAATAAATTTTAAAACTGCTACAATAGTGGAGAGTAATTAGGAATAATAAATGTAGTGGACCTCTCAAACAGTTCTTTCAAATTTAATATTAACCATTTTTTTAAGTTTTAAATTTAAGTAATTATAAAATGACGAAATAACCAATGAGACAGAGTCCAACAATATTTTTTGTAAATTTAAGTAAGAGAGTCTAAGAAAAAATATAAGAAATTTAATAGGAATGGAAACTTAATTATCCACCAGTAATATGCAGGTATGCAAACTTTAGAATAACATGAAATGGGAATTCAACCTTTTTCCAATATTAACAAAAAAGTATGAGATTCAAAATCATGAGAATTAAAAGAAAAGAATATCATTATTGTGGAATACTTTTATACTATATTTAATCCTCTCCACTCATCATCCTAAAAATCAGACCAAACATTTCACGAATATGAAAATACATTAGTCAACCGTGGTTGGTGGTGTCTCATTGTCAAAATGCCCAATCGCCGGTTCTTTAGATGCTTCATCATTAGTTGCCAGTGTTTTAGAATCAGGATGTTTTAGATGTTTCAGACTCTGCTAGATCATTGTTGGGCTGAGCATCAACACCAACAGCTGGATCAACTTTAATATGAGGAGTCACCACCTGATCTCCTTCGAATATATCAACCATCATGCCTAACACTTGGAAGACAAAAGATACTAATTAGGAACCAAGGTCCAATTGCCTTCTCTCCCATGTAATTTGCTAACTATCATAATTGAGAAATAGTAATATACTAAATATAAAATAAGTTAATAATAATGATTTAATATGACAACAAAAGTGATTATGATAGTTACCTTGCATACACTGGAAAAAAAAATAACTTTCGGCCAAAACACATTAATAAGCCAACAAACAAATTAGTGTTACGTTAATAATAATTTTTCCCAAATTAATGGGGGTGAAGATGAAGGATGAAGGAATATAGTAGAATGAGAAAAAGAAGGATAAAAGTGAAACCTGCTCCTGGAGGGTTCAAACAAAACACATGAATAAGCAAACAAACAAATGTGTTACGTTAATAATCATTTTTCCCAAATTAATGGGGGTGAAGATGAAGGATGAAAGAATATAGTAGAATGAGAAAAGGAAGAATAAAAGTGAAACCTGCTCCGGGAGGGTTCAAGTAAGTGATGTCAGAATCAACCTGGTTGAGATTAGTGAAAGGGGTCGCGAAAGGTTGGGGAGAACAGTTGATTCTCCTTCACCTAGATCAACTTCTCTGTTTTCTACTTCTTCCGCCTCCACTTGCTCTACCAACAATTAAATAATCAAAATTATATAGGCTTTTTTTGTGCTTCTTTTATACTCTCGTGAGAGAGTGAGAAAGAGTGGAGGCTGATGAAAAGGCGGAATGGATGTAGTGGACGTGGGACTGTTACTTTAGATTTTTTTTATAATAGTTGATTATTGTAAATGGTTGTGTTTGACCACTACTTACACACGTTTCCTAATATTTTTTTTCTCTCTCATAATTTGAACAAACACTCTCTTTAAGCAGTTGATTTCCAAAATAAACCATTTCTTTTAATTCAAAACCGCTCCTCCATTTATTCCAAATATTTTTAAAAAGAAGGAAATGACGCAATATCTAAAATAATGAAATAAAACTAAATATTAATATAAGGAGAAAATAGGAAAAAAATTTAGAGCACTTAAAGGGAATCCCCTTAGATATAAAATATTTTTTATATTCACATTATTCAAATAATATTTATAGATATCGTATTAAATAATTATAATAAAAAATATATAATAGTGGTGAGGTTAGACATCACTCTATAAAATGAAAATGACGTAAAATAGAAAAATATAGTAGTAAGAAAAATGTTAATTGTCTCTTCCCTCTTTCCTGAATATGTGGATAATTTTTGTTATTAGTGGTAATATTTTTATTACTCCCGAATTTGTTTCTTAATTCACGCTGCTTATGATTATGAAAAAAAAATGCAGGCACTTACTTACCTCTTATTTAGAGGGAGATTTGTCATCCCTCCTCTTTCCTTTTGAACTTTGATTTGTAATTTGATTTTGAATTGAAATTATTAGTCTACTTGTTTGGTTTCTAAGAGACAAAGAAGGATAATTCCTCGATATCAGCAGCCTCATCACCTTGCATTTTTTTTTAATTTGTCAATTTTTAAATTAAGTAGTCATTTTATATTAGTTTACTTATAAGATATGCTAGTATAAAAACTTATATTATCTAACATAGTATCGAATGGTATTTTTTATTGCCACCTTAGTTAAAGTGAAAACAATAAATTATTAGATCAGAACAAAAAATTAACATACTAAGATATTTAAACTTGTATTTTTTCAGTTGTATATGTTTTCATGTGTAACTAGTAAAACTAATGTTGGAGATTTGACATCGACTAAAGATGAATACATTTCATATAAGTGAGTGCAAACCTCAATCCTATGAGTCGGTTTTATGGAGTTGAGTTAGGCTTAAAGTCCACTTTGTAATAATGGTGTCAGAGCCATTTAAAATCTATCATAGCGAGGTGGTGTGTGTTGGAGATCCTACATCGCCTAGAGAGTATAACATTGCTTTGAGACTAATTTGTTTTTTACAAAACTAGAAGAATAGTTTTAATATATAATTACTATTTATGATTTATACCATGAATAATTCTAATTATTATTATGCTATCTCCCTATCATTTATACACATTTAACAATATAATACATTACCATTCATCAGCATTTTTTTAACATGATAATATATTAAAATATATATTACTTTCTTAACTATTATTATTAATTTTATTTTCTTAAAATACAGAGACAAAGAATAAAATTAATAATAGTAGTTACAAAGAAAGAAGCGAGTAGTAGTGTATTATGTGTTAAAAGATGTTGATTAGTTGTAATGTGTTGTGTTATTGAATGTGTAGTTACTTTTAGTATTTTTTAATATTTTTTAATATTTTGATAATTAATTTACCTTATTTTTAAAATAATTAAGAATAAGATAAAAATATGAAACATACACGTAAGAAGAATTTTCATCATAAATATTATAGATTATTTCTATTAAAACCACAATTTTTAGGTATTTTATTGTTATTATTATTTGCACAACAAATATTATTATTTTAACTAGCTGAAACAAATACATTTTTTATACTAGTATATCGGCATTTTTTTATTTTTATATCTATAGTGCCTTATGAAAAATTAGGATAAGAAAAGAGAAAAGAAAAGAAGAAGTGAGAATGGAAGGATGTGAGAGAAGGGAGTTGAACTTCACATAATTGATAAATTTAAGAAAGACAATTAAAAGAGAAAGAAATGAGAAGTTTTTTATATGGAGGAAAGTGAAAAGTTATTGATAAAGAGGAAAGTGTGAAGTTGTTGATAGAGAGGAAATGAGGAGAAAAGTGAAAAGTTATTAAAGAAAATACTTGTTAATTTTTAGAGATATAATTATAAAAAATTATCAAGAAAATTAGATGACGAGGATATTTAAAATAAAAATAAAAATGAAAAAAATATCTCTTATTATATATTTATAAAATAATAAAATATTAATATAAAAATAAAATAAGAAAATAAATACGTAGAAGAAAACAACTACGAATTTTTTTTTCTCTATATGTAAATATAGATATTAATTATCATATTTGTTATCTATATATATTTTTTGGAAGTAAAGTAAAAATATGGGTAAAAATGGATATTTATCATCAACAGAATAGGCTTTTTAAGGAAAAGACAACCATCACGTGTAAAATATTTTTCATCAATTGTGAAATGAACATACATGTACGTCATACATTCATGCAAACATTCATGCAAGGAAACTAATTCATCAAATAAGTATGCATGAATTTATTTTGTTGAAAAATAAAAAAGGACTACATGCAATTCTAGCATTATAGACGCTTAGCTTCCCTTCAACTTGCAAGTATACTATATAATTAAATTCATATTGTATTTTTATTATAATATACTTTTTATTATATATATATATATGTAAATTTTATTTTAATGGAATAAAAAGTTTAGTCAACATACAATCACAAATATCACGTCTTTTAAATATTGAATTTTTTTTATTATTACAGGAATTTTTTTTCCACTAATTAGTTTTTGTATGTTTCTAGATTAATTCATACTAAATAAAAAAATTAAAATTAAAATTTTTTATTTTTATGATCTGTGAATACTAACATGATCCGATAAATTTTTTCCATTTTTAAAATAAAATTTAGGAACGAAAAACTCATAAAAAAATAATATAAAATGAGTAACAGGTGAATTCTAATTCTCATTTATAAAAAACAGTATATTATGCATTTCGAAAACACACGTTAATATAAGATATATTATTTTAAAATATTTTTTTATTAAAACATTTTCCAGGAAATTATACAACCTGCTTTTGCTATTCTCTTTAAAAAATAATAATAATAATTCTTCCCTCCTAACTTCTCTCTACTTATTCTTCACACCTTTCTGGAAAATTATTATTTTCAATCGGTTAGTTTTTTAATCCTAATAAATTTTTTTATTGTTCTGAATATTTTTTTTTCTTTTAGATTTTTATCAATTTGACGAGACTAGTTGAGATATTTTTTATTTGGATAAGCTTATGCTGGAAATTTATTATGTTTGGAGAGTTTTGATTCTTTGAAGTTTAAGTAGTTTTTTTAATTGAATTAGGAGTTACTTTAAATCAATGAAATATTATCTCTGTTACTAATAAAGTATTATGATGGATGATTTGGATGTGAATATGATTTTGTCACAATATCTTAATTTTTATGCATGAATTATATTTTATTTAAAAATAATTTAAATGTTTGGAATTGAATGAGAATGTTATTTGAGTTATTTTTTATGATAATGGATTGTTTAAAATATTTTGAAATAATCATGTTGAGATGTTAATTAGATTATGTATGTTAAAGTATAAATTTTATTAAAATAAGTTTCTAATATGGTTCAGATAGGTAAAATTAGTTTTTTATGGTTATTTTTTCATATATTAGTTTGAGTTTGATGTGAAAGAAAATATATATTGTTTAAACGATCAAAGGTTAGGTTAGTCTTTAGTGTATTCTTAAAAAAAATTAATTTATGTTTTATTTATTGAATATTCTTTAATATATAAATTTATGAGTGATATATATTTATTTTATATGTATCTGCAATGGAATTGAATTATTTTTTAGTGATAATCAAAATATTTTATTTTTAATACATTTTATCCATATTGAAAAGTTATTTCAATATTTATGTGTTGTGTGGTAATATATATTACCTGCATGAACAAATAAGTACAAGTATATGTAGAAGAGTAACATAAAAGAGATTATAGATCTATTTTTTTTTTTAATTTATGTATAGTTTTTATATTTAAGTTGTAGTTTGAAACATTAAATGTTCCTCAACTCCTTTGTTGAGTTAAGTAAATATTTTTATTTGTGATATAAAATAATTGTTATTTTATATAACTAGGAAATAAAATATTAATATATTTGTTTAAATATGTTTTTTTTATTATATTATTAAAAAATAATTAAATAGTAGATAAAATTTAGAGATAAAATGTGGTTTAAATTTTTAAATATTTATTCATATTTAAAGAGATTTATATTATTAATAAAATTTATAAAATAATTTTTTAATTTGTATCTAAATTAGTTATCGAAGTTTTAGTGACTAATATTTTAGATTTTAAATTTATCTCTAGAAGACTAATATAGACTAATTTAAAATATAAAGAGTAAGTAACTAAATTTTCGTACTAATAATTAGATACCAATTTAGAAATCATTTTATAATTATTTTTAATAATAAAAACTATTTTAGATGTCAATAATTTTTTTAGTTTATAAAATAGTTTTTAATTTAATCAAATTGTAACTAAAATAATACTTAAAAAAACATGTATGCAACTAGAATTATCAAATATTATTGTTTTCTGAGAATTTATTCAAGTTACAGCCTGTTAAAAAGAAAAATAAGTTCAAAATCAATTTATTATTTTTTAATTATTGAAAAATGTTCCTTCACATTAACTAAATTCAAAATTGATGAAAAATTTGTTTAATAGAAAAAAAATAAGTAGAAAAATTAGAAAGAGGGTAGATATGCTAAAATGAAAATGGAAAATATAAAATTTATTAAAGTATTTTTTTGTTTAAGATAAAATATCAAGTATTCATTTATCCTTATTTTTAAATTGTCAGTTTAAAAAATTATAAGTATATTATTTTGTCGACAGTGTGAGAAATGGTCAATAACTCTTAAGATTGAACTATTTTTGTTATTAATGAACTAAAGAATATTGGTATTCCGAGAGTGTGTTTTAGAAAAGCATGAAAGTGATTTTAAAAATGGATAAAATGAGTTGATAAGATGATGGATAAATATAAAATAATATAACTAGAGAGGGTTGGAAAATGAAGAGTTATTTTGATTCCCTTAATTTAGAGATGTAAAATGTGTTTTGTTTGTAGTGAAATGAAGGTAATGTAGAGATATAGGGGGTTTTAATTTCAAAGAAATTGAATGACGGTGCCTGCGATTTGCAGTAACACGGCCCATCCACAGACCGAACAAAGCATTTATTAGGTTAGCATGTTCACATAAATAATGCCGCAACTTCTTGACTAATGACAGGTATCAAAACAGTGACGTTATTCACCCAAACCCCTAACCTCACAAATTACTTACTTTCATCATAATATTATGTTTTGGGTTATTGCCCATTTCAAGACAACAACAGTGGCAAAGCGGAACAAGTAAGCTTGCCTTCTTTTGCACCCAACTTATTTATTTTCTTAAAACAAAGTTAATCATCAATCAAAATTCTAATTTTATTTATTTATATAATAATAATAATAATAATTAATAAAGGGAAAATGATTTTAGGCGTGTTTAGAGCGTTGAAGAAAATAAGCAAGTGGCAGCCCACTAACCACGTGGTGGTCGAGAAACACAGAATCGCATACTCGAAAGGAGGAGTCGCGTTTGACGATTTTTACAACTTTGAATTGTGAGTAGATGAAAAATTGAAAACATGTAGAAAAGGAAAAAGCAAAGAGAGAGAAAGTAGGAGGAGTAAGAGGAGGTTCCACATTGAACCAATCCGCAGCGAGCATGTCATCTGCATTCTTCTCACTGAGAGGTCAGACTTCCACATACTCTCTCTCTTGCAATCGGGATCTCTCCACTTTTTGACACCAATTTACCAACAAAACAAACACTGCCTTGTTACATCTGCGTCTGCACTTCACTTCCCTCTCCATGTTAGGGTTTTCTTTCTCCCACGTTTCGCTCCTCATGTTCCGGAATTATTGATTTTCTTCCTTCGATTAGATTCGATTCGATTCGATTTCTGCTTGACATGGACCACCCGCTTCACCCACTGCCGGAGCCTGCACCCAACACCGCTCGGGGTTTCGAGGACTCCCGACTGGTGGGACCCCCTCTCGCGCCCGCTGGCTACGCTGATGTGGCCCAAAAAGATGTTAATAGTAGCGTGCCGAATTTGGAGGTTGCGGTCGTCGAAGGCGCCGTTTTGAAACGGAAGCGTGGTCGTCCGGCCAAGGGAGCTCCGAAAGTGGCGCCTCTGGTCAGACAAAAGAAGGACGAGGAAGATGTTTGCTTCATTTGCTTCGACGGTGGGAGCCTCGTTCTCTGTGATCGGAGGTGAGTAATGATTGCCTTTGATTTAGCTTGTGTGATAGATTCTTTATCCACTTCTCTTTTTAGTCTGCAATTAAGATAGCTTATATGCGTTATGATTTTCAATTGTAATCACTTGTGTCAGTTTCAGTATGTATTTATTATTAATTTGTCTATCTTTTCTTTTTCCCTTTTTAGGGGTTGTCCTAAAGCGTATCATCCTACGTGTATTAAACGAGACGAAGCGTTTTTTCGATCGAAGGCCAGGTGGAATTGCGGTATGTTGTTTCGTTTATTAATTTTCTGCAGTTGGATTACTACTCACCGACTGTGTTATTTGTTTTGATTTCCTATACGCGTCATTTATTATCTGGATTTGCTAGAAAGATTTGGAGTTGCACTGCTGTGTAGATTACCCAGAACCAAATTATCAAAGAGATTACTCAGAATCAAATTATCAAAGAGATTACCAAGGCCATTCATCCATTATCACCTTAAACTGAGTGTCGTATTTATAGCATTTGACAATTGAGGCACACTTACATACTCTGTCTTTTAGAAGACTATTGTCTCTATATGTTTTGGATTTTAATATCTCAGTTTGCATTAAAACTGGACTGTTTTCCGCTATTAACCATTTGTTTTTTGTGCTATTCAGGTTGGCACATATGTAGCGCCTGTCAAAAGGCGTCGCATTATATGTGCTATACTTGCACGTACTCTTTGTGCAAGGGATGCACAAAAGATGCTGACTTTGTTTGTGTAAGAGAGAATAAAGGTTTGTGCGGAATATGCATGAGGACTATAATGCTGATTGAGAGAAGTGTCCAAGGAAACAAGGAAATGGTATGTTAAACTTTCTTATCTATGCTGGATGGCTGGTGCACTAGTAATTTTATCCATGTCGGATTACTTGTATTGAGTTAATGTTGTATGATTGCTCGATGGTCTAATTTTTTTTATCTTTCTTTTCATTGTACTACCATTACAGTGTGAAGTGGATTTCGATGACAAAGGCAGCTGGGAGTATCTTTTCAAGGTTTATTGGATGTATTTGAAAGGGAAGCTATCTTTAACATTTGATGAGCTCCTACGAGCTAAAAACCCTTGGAAAGGTGTTGCTCCTATGAGTTATAAGGTTCAAAGTCCCCATGAACTTTATCATCTTAGAGATGACAAAGGTTCTGGTTCCGAGAACTCTTGTATAGACATAGAATCAAATAATTTGAAGAACAAGAAGCCCAAGAGACAGCCAAAGCTTCTTGGCAAGGGTGATTTCCTGGACAGGATAGGTTCAGGGGGCGACAGAGATATGTCTTTGCCTGAGTGCACAAAGTGGGCATCGAAGGAGCTACTAGAGTTTGTTTCACATATGAAAAATGGTGATACATCTCTCCTGTCTCAATTTGATGTCCAGAATCTCTTGCTGGAGTATGTAACGAAAAATAATCTTCGTGATCCTCAACAAATGTCCGAAATTGTTTGTGATTCTAGACTACTAAATTTGTTGGGAAAAGCTCGAGTTGGCCAAATTGAAATGCTAAAGCTCCTTGAATCCCATTTTCTTTTAAAAGACAACCGACCTGCAGAAAATACTTTTGGAGCAGGAATTATTAATACTGTTGCTAGTGAAGGGGAGGCCATTGACAATTACAATAAACAGTTGATGTTAGTTAATGACAAGAGATGTAAAACACATAATAAGGCTGATGTTCTAGTTCCGCTAAATAATCCAGATGCATATGCTGCAATAGATGTTCACAATCTTAACTTGATCTACTTGCGGCGATGTCTGATGGAGAATCTAACTGAAGATATTGAAAAGATTCATGAGAAGGTTGTTGGTTCATTTGTGCGGATAAGAATCTCTTGCAGTGATCAAAAACAAGATATGTATAGACTTGTCCAAGTTGTAGGTAAATGAACTTTTATAGCTTCCAATTCCCAGTAAATCACTCTTTTGTAAATTGCACATGATTGGTTTTTGGTAACTATTTGTGCAGGTACAAGCAAGGTTGCTGAACCATACAAAATTGGGACAAGAACAACTAATATTAAGCTTGAAATTTTAAACTTAAACAGGAAGGAGGTCATATCCATTGCGGAAATTTCTAATCAGGAGTTCTCCGAGGTGAAAATAAATATTATTTTAATCATACTACTACCTTCAGCAAAATCTCTACAACGTGTAGGAGAGTTAAGTTTCTTCTATGTAAGTTTGCTGATGGTTAATATATTTATTTTACATTCAGGATGAATGCAAGCGGTTGCGTCAGAGTATAAAATATGGGCTCTCAAATAGATTGACTGTGGTTAGTGTGCATATTATTTCAATTTAATAAAGTATGTTGTATTTTGTGTGTTTAAGATGACTCTTTTTTGGCTCTAGGGAGAGATTCTAAACAAGGCATTAACACTTCAAGCAATTAGAGTTAATGATGTAAGTTCCTTTCCTTTTTTTTCTGCATCCTTTCAAAATGAAAATATGATCTATGATTAACGTTCATTTTTATTGTAATAAAAATTCAAAACATAAAAAAAGCATACAAATTTTATGTCACTTAAGTACGTCTACTAATCTAAATCATTTTGAATGGAATGATTATGTGCCATTAACAATTTCCTGGTGGACTCAATATTTGGATAGTGAAATGTTTGGGTTGAAATAGAAATGTTTTACCTTTTTAGAGGCATAAAATTTCCCCCCTCTTTTATTGTCAGAGTAATATATATATATATATATATATATATATATATATATATATATGTATGTATGTATGTATGTATGTATGTATACACACACACATATATTCAAGCATGATAATGTCATTCTTTAATATCTTACCTTTAAAATATGACCAGCCATATTGTTGTTGGCCTTGATTTTAAACATTATGCTCTCTTATTGATATAGTTGCTGGAAGCTGAGATATTGCGGCTTAGTCATCTTCGTGATAGAGCAAGTGAAAAGGGGCATAGAAAAGAATATCCTTTATGATTTACTACTTTACTCTTTGGTGTTCATTCCTCCCAATACACTAACTGTGGGTGCTGAATGATAGATAGTATGATTCTGCAACTATTCATTATGCATTGGTATATGCTTATGAATACACAGTAGTTTATGCACTAAGCCATTACGGGTGCTTAGCTGAATAGATGCTAAAATCTTGGGAATTCTATGGAGGCATACATGTTACGAAGTCGTTTTATTTGTTAATTTAATGTTTTTTTGTCTTGTGCATCTATATATTATTGCTGGAATTGCATTTTTATTTTATATTACTGTGTCGTCAATGTGTGCTTATTTTATAAATGCAGTCATGGGACATGCTGCACTATTTTGCTTTTAACCAAAAATTGGACATACAAAAAATATTTGTAAACTAGATTGAAATTTTAACAAAGATGGGTTTAGCAATGAGTGGGTAGGTTCTCATAAGTTGCGATTGGCTTCTCTGCATGTGTGTGTTCACGTTTGCATGCTCACGTGCCAAAGGCATAATCAAGGTTCCTTGACCAAACTGCACGCTTAAAGAATATGTGGAGAAGTTGCATCTACTGAACTCTCCCGAGGAGCGTCAACGCAGGCTGCATGAAATTCCAGATGTACACTCAGACCCCAATTTGGATTCAATGTTTGAGTCTGATGAAGATGATGGAGAGTCAGATGAGAGGAAGCAAGGTAGCATTTGCTCCACAAACATTGTTTTCATGTTTCTTTTGGAAGTTGTCCAAACAATGTTTGTCTCATGGTAACAGTAATTATGTATATGCAGATAACAATATATTTCCAAAATATATTGTGTTTGATAGAAGAGAGAGGGGCTCTTTTTTTCCAAGAATTTCGAATGGTGTCTTCAATGATGAGGGAGGCAAAACACAAGACTTGCCTGTTACCCGAGAACATGTTGGGAATATATGCACAGTGAAGAACTGTGATGATACAGCTATTGAGGATAGCACTAATACAGTTGTGAAATCAGAAGTTTCTAGTGTTGCACTGGACATTTCATCATCACTTATCCCTGCGGAGATGCAGCAGCCACTTAATGAGTTTTTGAATGATAGATCATGGAATTATCAAGATCCAACTGGGAAGATTCAAGGGCCCTTTTCTATGTTGCAACTTTACAAGTGGAATGTTAGTGGTGGTTTCCCTCCAGATCTCAAAATATGGAGGATAGGTGAGAAACAGGATAACTCTATACTGTTAACCGATGCACTTAGTGGGAAGTGTTCCAAAAATGTGTCATTGCCATTCAACAACCAGTTGCTCTCTCTAGGGGTCAGTGTTACATCAGATAAGAAAGATAATAGTCAGGATGCTGGGAAGAATATAGTGAAGAATGTAATTTCTGCAGATGGGCAAATTATTGAACTGAGCAAGGAACAAAAAGTGGATAATACCTCTACCCAGTCTGATGGTAAAGATGAGCCTGTTAGGAGCAATGGATGGCTTGAGCCGCTGCATTTATACCCTTCACCATTGCCAACTACCATTCCTGAGAAATTGAATGAGAATGCTTCTGATAAATTAAGGAAAGGTCATGGGATTGTGCGAAACTCCCAAGATAATGGAAATAATGGCTCAAACAGGACATTGGATGGGCAGAGTAATAGTGGACAAAGTTATCAGAAGCCATCAGATAGTGAAGAGAATTCAGGGCAATCTTCTGGACAGACCTGGAGGCACCCTAATGTTAATAGTTCTTCCGATTGTTTGGTTACCACGTCAGCTCATGTTTCTGGTACAAAAACATCACCACATAAGCTGGGATTTGATTTGCATAATCCTCCTTCCCCTCCAGCATGTAATACATCATCTGGACCGACCTGGAGACACCCTAATGTTAATAGCTCTTCTAATTGCTTGGTTACCACGTCAGCTCATGTTTCTGGTACAAAGACATCACCACATAAGCTGGGATTTGATTTGCATAATCCTCCTTCCCCTCCAGCATGTAATACATCATCTGGACAGACCTGGAGTCACCCTAATATAAATAGTTCTTCCGATTGCTTGGTTAACACACCAGCTCATGTTTCTGGTACGAAAACATCACCACATAAGCTGGGCTTTGATTTGCATAATCCTCCTTCCCCTCCGGCTTGTAATACATCTTCTGGACAGACCTGGAGACACCTTGATATAAATAGTTCTTCCAATTGTTTAGTTACCCCATCAACTCATGTTTCCGGTACAAAAACATCACCGCAGAAGCTGGGATTTGATTTGCATAATCCTCCTTCCCCTCCAACATGTAATACATCTACATGGCAGGCAATCATTGGTGAGCCCAATGATTTCGATGAATCAGTTTCAGATCTGTTGGCAGAAGTGGAAGCAATGGAGTCTTTTGGTGGCTTGGAATCTCCCACTTCAATCATGAAATGTGGTGATGATCTGACTGAAGGTTCTAAAAATGATTGTCTCAGCTTTGTTGCAGACCTTGGCCCAATGCTTGATGCAGGTAAAGGTGATGCACTGAGCTCCACTGGAGATTTAAACTTACCATCTCAACCGACAGTTGCAGAAGAACCATTACGGCAAGCAGATGTACATCACCATCATCAAAGAATTTCCGCAGAGCTTTCTTCAAGAAGTTCTAAAGTTGAGGTGGGTACAAAGAACACAAGTACTTCAGGTAATCAATGGGATTCAGGCTCAGAAAATTCAACTGTTGTTCCATCTCCAGCAACCTTGGGCCTGGCTGTAGACACGACTTGGAGACTTGGGCTAGAGAGTACACCCTTGGGATGGAGTGGAATAGATCAAGCAAATGCAAATGTGGGTTGGGGGGTAGGACAAACAGCAGTGCAGGAAACAAGGAGCTCAAATTCTTACACTTCTGTGGTAACTCCAGGTTTTGGGGATAGCCAAACAAGATATGGCAGTGATCGTTTTTCTGTGCCCAGAGATCGGGGTTCTCAAGGTCATGCTAGGGAATCCGGTTTTGGTAGAAGCAGAATTGCATTTAACAGGCAACCCTCGTATGGTGTTGGGAATGGAGGCTCATATAGGCCTGTGCCCAAAGGGCAGCGAGTTTGTAAATTTTATGAAAGTGGGTACTGTAAGAAGGGAGCATCCTGTGATTACTGGCACTCATGATTTTAGATTCCATTAGCACTGGTGACACTTGTTTTTTGTAATCCTTAACATATCTGAAGTTGGCTCATTCCAATTGTTGTAATTTAACCCGACAGTATTAGTCAAGTGGCATAATTTTTTTATATGGAACTACTCTTGCTTGATCTATCTCTGTTTTTTGTGATTGCTAATTACAAGTTTGTATGCTTGTGTTTTTTCTTGTTCTTTCTGTTTCTTCCTTTATATATATATATATATAGAGAGAGAGAGAGAGAAAGAGTAACTTTTATTTCTCATCTCTTCTTTCATTTTCTTGTAATCTAAAGTAACTTCCATTCTCGTGTGTAGAGAGAGATAGAGTTAGATTTCATACCGAATTATTACGAGTATATTCTTGAATGAGCTCTCAATTTTTATTAACGTGTTTGAATTGTCAAATCTTAATGGCACTAACACACTCAATTCTGAATGTAATTGCTTGCCAATTTAGCCTCAGCGGCAAGCAGGTGAGACTATGGCATTAGAAAATAGCAAAACCAAAAAGGAAAGCAGACTGATCCGCATATATGGCCTGACATGGTTTACTGCTGCTGTTTTTGGCTTTCCTGTTTTCTGCCCCCTCCCCTGCCCTCCCATTTCTAGTAATTGCCTCGTTGAATTCAGTGCTGTGTCTAAATTACGGTTTTATATTACCAACTACTTTTTTTTCATACTTTTGTGCTTAATATCTTTCTTTTTTATACTTTTGTGCTTGACATCTTTCTTTTTTTTATGATATGCTTTTCACCATCATATCTTTTAAGGACAATATATGTGATTGTCACAGTTCTTGCAATTACTATAAGAATATTCTCAAATATATGATCAAGAACTTGCTTTGTCCGAAGCTGTTGATGCGGCACTACTAGCCTGGAAAGAAAATCGTTAAAATCTATGAGATGTTTAAGAAATACAGATGACGCGAAAAACTCTCAACTGATGATGTTCCACCAAATTTTGAAAGGTAAGTTCTTTGTAGAAGAGGGGCCAATTGAAGAGGTAATGTTCGGCTATCTGAGGAAAATGATAGTTTTCTATGAACTTCTCTATGCTTGTCTATCAGTTTTAACTGTAACATGTGAACAACAAACCAAAAATATACTCGGAGGATAAAGGGCTATGATGCTTTAACGTGTGGATCTATGCTTGCTGGCCACCTGGTTCTAAAATGGTTTCTAAAATGAATACTTGAATTGGCAATTTATTGTGACTGAGCAGCAACTTGTCACAAATTTGAGGTGATAATGAGATACAAGGTTTTACTGTTTATAATACATTAACATGCTGAGAAGTTATCTTCGTTTTGGTTAATGTTGCCTATAAATTTACCTTGATTTCTGGATTACATGTTAAGGTCCTGTATGCACACAAATTATAATCCTAGTTTTACATTTTCATTTATTAAGCATCCTACATCTTTTGGATTCACATTTTCAAGTTACGAATGAATGTTCACTCTGCAGGAGGCCATTAACACAGTTGGAATTCAAATCGAGGAGGATCTCAGATAAAAGAAAATAAGTGGGTTATAAACGGAAGTAAAGTATTATTGGGTGAGTGAACCTTGATGACTACTACTGGAGGTATTATTATAGTTTTGTAACCGTGTTTTGAATTGTACAATTTCAAATTGATTAAAAAATTTCAGGGATTTAATGTTGTGTTGAGTGGTGGTAGTTTTTCCAGCAATTGATGCAGGAGTTGGTGTTTTGGCTCCAATTTCGGGTGCCCGGATCCCTGTAATTGGAGGAGGTGGATTTGCCTTGTGCTGCTGCAGGAATTTTTGTGCATCATATGGTGTTTTTATATGTGTGATAAGATTTGCTTGAACTTAAATAGCTTTGTGAAATTCCCGTGTTAAAAGATATTGTTTAATCCGTGATATGGTATATAAATAATGTTATAATCCGTGAGTTTTTGGTAACTGGGAATAATAGTTTAAGGTAAGTTTAAAACAATTTAGTGCAGTCTAGAATTATTCGGTTTTAAATAATATGCTGTGATTGTTGGTGTAGTTTGCATTGGGAATTGCCATGGAGCAGAGGAAGCAAGGGAAGCAATGATGACGGCTGAGTTCTCTTTTAACTGCACCAACCCATTTCGTAAATTGCTATCAATATGTTTTTACTTTTATCCCTTTACCATATACAGCTTCTGCATGCTGAGCTCAGAGGAAACCCATCCACCTCTTCTTCCTTTTTGTTACTTCAAAAGTAGCCAATTCCAGGGATTTTTTTTTGTTTTTTAAGGGTTTCACTTTATCATTTTATTACTTTATATTGTTTGGAAAAACTTCCTATTTGCAGCCAAACGATCTGGATTCTCCCAACTTTCTCAAAATTCAAACCACTGTTATGGGAAGGAAAATACTACACACACTAAATTTTCTTCCATCTCACTTCTTTTTCTATCACATTATATGACTTATATGTTGCATTTTGCTGATAAAAAAAAGGTTGCTTTATCTTTTTTACCTTTCTTTTTCTTTCCATTCCCCTTTTTTAACCCCAATCCACCCCATTTTGGACTGCACGTTTATCATTGCTCTTATTATGGTAAAGTTTGAATCTTTTAGATCAGAAACCATTGTCCGAGGAAGAAAAAATATTGTTAGTTATCTGAAAAGAAGTGTAAATTTACATTGCAAAACACAATATCCAGAATGCACCATCATCATAACTGCAATATTGCTATTTTTTGTCTTCTGATAAGAAAACAAAATGACACTCACAGTATACCTGCGCTGGTAATTTGTTGCTTTCCTTAGTAAAATGATGACTTTTTACATCGAATCTAATCAACAAATATATTTAATTTGTGGGACTTAGAATCAATTAGTTGTTTTTCTTAAACTAGCACTACAGGTTTTCAACTTGGTCGTATTATTTAAGTTAAAGTCTCAACTGTGATCAAAATTTGCGTTATGCAAAATTCTTATAATTAAATTTTTTTTTATTGAAATGTGGACCGTGAAGAGTAATATTTTCTATTGTAAATTGGTATTTTTTTGGTTGTACACTTGTCAAAGTAATATTTTTTTTTAAAATTGTCAAAAGTAACATTTAAAGATTGTCAAGCACATCCTTTAAAGATAAAAGCAATTAAAATGCATGGAAATTAAATGAAAAATGAGTGCTAACTACTGAAAGTAAATAAATTGAAAAATGGAAACAAGAAAGAGTAGAAGAAGAAAAATGCAAATGAATGTTAAGACTTGTAAAACAAATAAAATAAAAGTAAAGAATAATAAGAAATGGAAAGAATGAAAAATAATTACTTATAGAATCAGTTGTTGTCACAATTGGCTAGGTAAACGTAACAAGGTATATTCCAGAGTTTTTATAATCCTTGTTTAGGATTTACTATATAAGAATTATGTTTTTCATTTGTATTGATAACTGTCAATGACGTGTAATTTTCAATGTGTTTGAGTCAAATTCTTCAGTACTTTTAGTACCTTAACACATACTAATTTTTATTCACTTCTCATTCTCATCTATTCTTCTTCAAACCAACACTTCTAGAAATTCTTGACATCTCAACCTCTCTTAACTTACAATTTCTTTTACAAATTTCAACCATAAATTTCCCTTATATTCAAATTTAGGTCTAATTGAAGATTGATGTTTCATTTCTTAGGAAATATTACAAGTGGTTATCAATAATAACATATACAAGAATCATTTCTAAAATGTAAAAAATTATTTTTAAATATCAAATTGTTCGCAATCCTGTACTTTTATTAAAAATTAATAAAAAAATCAGTTTTATAACGGATTTAGTTCTTAATTATATTATTTTATTATTATTTCTATTTATGTATTTTACATTATATTTATTCTCTTTATTCTTAATTAGCGGGAGCGCTGTGTATCCAATTTTTTATTGTTATCATTTATATATATTTATGTTTAATATTAAAATTTGAATAAACAATACTAATATTATTATATTATAGTATATTTAAATGAGAAGATATATAAATTATCTGAGTGCACTTACCTATATATTGTGAAGGAAACATACCCAACGTAGTAATTATATATGATCAATTTACAAATATATTTAATTTTAAGAATAGAGAAGAAAATAAGTTTAAAATAGAAAAGTAGTTTCCAAAACAAACTGACCAAAAATCAAAATCAATCTGTTTCATGATTAATTTGAATCAATTTGAAATTAAAAAAGTAATATAAGAAGCATTATGGCATAATCAATCTGATTAAAAACGGTCAACGTAAAGTCAATCACAAATTTCATACTTTCAGAACTTTATAACAATTGAAAAAAATGAGTCTAAAAGAGCAACATACCAATTTATCCACTCTTTCCAAATAAAGTGATCTACATCTAGCAGATAATAAATAAAATAAATTTTAAAAACTAAAAAAAATCACTTTGTTAACGGTTGAAATTAATAGAATAAATTAGGAAATTCATGACTATATAATAACAATTGAGAATAATGAGTCTAAAATAAGTACTAATCTCTCCACTCTCTCCAAATAACGTGGTCCACACTTATTAACCATTAAATGACAATAAATAAAATAAATTTTTAAAACTAAAAGACTACTTGTTAACCAGTGAAATTGTAACAATAAATATACACTATTTTATTTGAAATTTTTTCTTTCCTCTTTAAACCCCATTGTACATCCATATAGTAACAATCATAATTAATTTTTTTTCAAAAGTTTTGTTTATTCCATTAGTTATTCTCAAAATCATGTAGTACGAAGAAACTTCTAACAAATTTCTTACTAGTAGACAAACTTACAATTTTTTTTTATGTTTGTTACCTATAATAAAATCACTGTGATTGAATTTTAAATAAGAATGAAGTTTTAAAAATTACGATAACAATTTTCTAAAGACATTTATTTTAATAGTTTAAATTTATTTAAAACTACAAACTCAAGAGAACAAATAATTTAATAGAATTTGAGTTTCATATTTTTTTTTATAATTTTTTAATATGTTATCAATTATGGGTAAATATTTGATAAAGTTATAATAGTTAAAATTTATTTAAAACTAGAAATTCAATAAAAAAATAATTAAATAAAATTTGAGTTTTATTATATTTTTTAATATTTTATCAATTATCGAAACTAAACCAATATTTTTTCATTAGGCATAACCAATTATATATCACAATTAGGTAGCATTTGAGACTCTTAATTATTGCAACACAAGTGACACCATTAAGCAATAAACAAAAAAATAATCCTTAAATGTTCAATCAACATTAATCATGAAAAATATTATATACAAAAGAAGAAAATATAATGAAATATGCTTCTCTTTTCTTTGCCTTGGACCCACGAAGAGACTTAATCAAATCGTTCCTATCCTTTACCACCACCATCAACCACTTCTCCTCCATATCCTCCATCACCGTCACACCCTTATTTTTAACCCTCCCAATCAAGTCCCAGAATATTCACAAACAAAACTACCAAGCTTTCCCTAAACTCTCCGGTGGATGTAGAAGTGCATGCAATTTTTTTTTCGAGAATGCAACACACAGTGAATCTAGATTACACACCGCTCTTAACAATGTTCCTTTGTATTGGAACCTTGCACTTGGGGGAAAAGCACGATAGTCATAGGAACACGCACGAGAAATAGTGCCTTGGGGTTCAGTGTCTTCCTCTTTCTACATTCTTCTAACTGAAGTTTCTCCCTGTTTGGAGATTGTGAATAAACAAAGAAAAAAATGGGGGAAAAGATGAACTTGTGGGAAGAAGATGAACTCTTTTTGCTGGTTTTGAAGTTTTTTTTTTTTTTTTTTCTCTTCTTCCTCTATTTTGCTATGAAATTTAACCATCTACAATTAACAAATAAAGAACAAACAAAACATCAGTATAACATATAACAAAGTAGAGTTAAGAATACGATGACATACCTTCTCTCCATAATGTTATCTGGTGACCAAACCCACGATCTCTATTTTAAAGGTGGTCTCTTGAATATGAAATTTATAAAAAGTTAAGATGATTGTACTATCGAAAAGCAAAACTTAAAAGAAGAAAAATATAGAGGAATAGCAGAGAGATAAATGGTGATGACAAAAAAATCAGAAAATCAAATTGGAAGAAACTTTTCCGTAAAACATGAGAAAATAAAAATATATTTTAGTTACTATTCTATATGATTTTATTTCAATCCATAAAATTGTTTCCAAAAAATGTCTTATGATCAAGAACTTTCATCACGTACCCTCTTACTCCTCTTGTTGAGTCCTTCTGATTCCTTTAGTCACATGTTTCAATCATAATTTCATAAGAAAAATGTCAAATTAGTGTTTCACAAATTGAAATGCACATAAAGAGAATTACCAATTGTTGTGATGGTACCCGCAACTTCTTTTATTAAGTCATTCCCCTCCATCTAGTCACAAACTTCAATTACAATTTCATAAGACAAAGGTCAAATTAGGGTTCCACAAATATTAATCAAAACATAGAAAGAGAAAGAGAAGTGAGAATGAAAGTATGCTTTTACATGAAAGAGGAAAGGAAAGAGAAAAGAAAATGGGAAGTAGGATACAAAAAAGAAAATGGGAAGTAGTGAAGATATTTAGATTCAATAGGGACCAAGTAAAGAGGAATTAAAAATTGCTTCTTAAATCAATTTGAAAATCGTTCTCTATGAAATTACGAAAAGCCTAGGATAATTTAATAGAATGAAATGTTGTTATAAGAGTAAAATGAAAAAAGAATAAGGAGGAATATCTTTTATTTATATATATATATATATATATATATATATATATAGATAACGATACTAATAACATCAAAGTTTTATCTTATAAGATTAGGTTGACCATACTATATTTATTAATGGGTTAAATATGTTTTTCATCCATACTTCCATACAAAATTGATTTTTGTTCCTAATCCAAACTTTATATCTTTTAGGTAGTTGCAGTGAAGAAAATATTGAAATGAGTCCTTGTCAGTTTTTTCTTTATGTGACAAAAATATTGGAATGAGTCCTTGTCAATTTTTTCTTTATGTGACAAACAAATTTCCATTTTGGATTAGGATGTTAAAATGTTATAACATTTATATCAGCGATGAGTCAGCATGAAATATTTTTAACATCCCAGTTTATGTTGAAAATTCATTTATTACATATAAAAAACATTAGTGAGAACACATTCTCATAGTTTCTTTACTACAATTATCTAGGAGGCCTAAAGTTTGAAGTAGGAAAAAAAAATCAATTTCACGTTTAACCCATTATTAATTTATTTGCCTTTGTGTTTAGCTTTCAATGTTAACTGATTTGTACTTGAGATTACACTACAGGAAGATTATTAAATAAAAACAAATTTTAGAGACCGAAAATAATTAGTTTTTATATTGACTAAATTAGAGACCATTAGAGACTATTTTTTTAAATTAGTTTTTATTATTGTTAAATAGTTTCTAAATTGGTATCTAATAAGTTACCTAGGTTTTAACTACCAATTATTTATATTCTAAATTTGGTAGCAAAAACCTTGGTAGCTAATTAGATACCAATTTAGAAACTATTTAACAATAATAGAAATTAATTTAGAAATCAAATTTTTTAGTTTCTAAAATGATTTCTAATTTAGTCAATATAACAACTCATTATTATTATTTTTTAAATTGGTTTTTATTTAATTATTTTCTTGTAGTGTTATGAGTGGTTGAATTTTGAAAACATTGGATGAAATATAATGCAAGGAAAATCATACAATTTTGAAAGAGATAAAAATGTGGCTTTGACTTATATCCACTAACGTTTTGTGATTTGAGAGTTGAATTTTAGAAAAGAAGGAAGCAAAAGGGCATATTGGAGAGAAGAAAAGAAAAGGGCTTTGTGAGTTTGTTCAGAGTAAAAAATGAAATAAGTGGGACCAATCTGAATACTAAGTAAATGTTTACCTAACTCAATTCCAACGGATAACAAATTACACTTAATGTTAGAATTGAAAATGGGCATGATGAAGGTCATGTAAGATAATGCCTCATTGCTTTATGCTCATAGAGATCAAATTTAATTTAAAGAGAATATTGAATGGATTGAGATTTTAGAACATAATTTATTTCATGTCATTGCTTAAAGGTCATAATAGGAATTAAAAATAGTAATGGAGACAAATCTTAGAATTAAAATTAGTCAATTATTTATTTAAAAAATAAAAATGAAAATTTCTAAGAAATGAGAAACCAAAAACATATTTTGCTCTAAGAGGGTCAGAAACTAAAATTACACAAAAAAAAAACTAAAATTAGAAAAAAAAATTGTTGAGAGATTAAAACTAGTAAATTTTTTTGTTAAAAGAGTAAAATCAGTCAACTAATTGTTGAGAGGCTAACAATTATAAAAAAAAAATTCAAAGCAAAAGTTACATGTGATTCCCACATCAAAATTAAATTCTTAATTTACATAGCAAACACTACAAGAAAAAAGGTTTTAGTGGAGGTTATTTAGCGGAGGTTAACATAACCCTAGGAATTGATTTAATTAATGGAGGTTTTTTCTAAAACCTCAACAAAATAACAGAGGTTTTAAATTCTAAAGGTTTATTCTAAAACCTCGACAAAATGATAGATTTTTTTAACATCCATTAATTTTCAAAGGTTTATTTTAAAACCTCCGCAAAATAACTAAGGTTTTTTTAACCTTCATTAATTTCCATAGGTTTATTTCAAAACCTCCACAAAATAACGGAGATTTTTTAACCTTCGTTAATTTCCAAAGGTTTATTTTAAAACCTCCGCAAAATAGTTGAGACTTTTTAACCTTTGTTAAGTTTCATTAATTTATTCTAAAATCTTATTCAAAATAATAGAGTTTTTTTTTTTAATTTTCATTAAGTTTGAAATGTTTATTGTAAAACATCAATAAAATATTTTAAATTTTCTCAAATTTCAATAAATAAATATAATTAAATTTTTTATGGAGGTTTTGAAACCCATGGTATTTTACGGGGATTTTGAAACCTATGGTATTTTACGGAGGTTTTGAAACCCATGGTATTTTACGGAGGTTTTAAAACCCATGGTATTTTACGGAGGTTCTAAAACCTGTGGTATTTTACGGAGGATTTGAAACCTATGGTATTTTACGGAGGTTTTGAAACCCATGGTATTTTACGGAGGTTCTTAAACCCATGGTATTTAACAAGAGTTTTGAAAGGCTTTTTTCTGAGGTTTAAAAAAACCCTGGGGAACACATTCCCCATAGATGGTTTAGCGGAGAAACTACAACCCTGAATAAATGACTTAATGGAGGTTTTAATCCTGGATAATGTAAAAAAAAACCCTCGTTAAAACCATTTTTTCTTGTAGTGAAATAACATGGTAATCAATATAGTTGTTGTCCTATTTAATAATTATTCCTAGTGGCAGTAGAGGTGCAAGTGATATATATATATATATATATAATATATATATATATATATATATATTAATCTTTTAAATATTTTCATGTAAAAATTTAATATATTTATTAAATAAATTGAGAAGATTACTCTTATATGTTAAATTATTCAATTATAATAAATAATTAAAATTTAATTTGTAATTGTTCATTATTTAAAATATAATATTACTATATATTTGTATTTCTCAAGCAACAGAATATAAATTTTGTAATTCTTTAAAATAGTTTCTATATTTATTTTTAATAAATAAAAAACAAAATGTTAAGTAAGGACAACAATAACTCAAGACATTAGTAAATAAATTTTTAAAGACTAAACCTGGTAAAATTTTTGTGTAAAAATTAAAAATGAAAATCTCATTTAGGTAGTAAAAACATGTTTCGTCATCTAAAATAAAAAAATTGTTTTCCAATTTTTCTATAGAAAAAATTCTTTTGAAACATGACAGATAAACAAATATAATAATAGAATAGAATGGACTATTTTTAGAAGCTAATTAAGATAGAGATAGAATTGCTTTAAAATTAAATATAAACTAATAATCTAAACTAAAATAATATTACGAGTTATTATTTTTTAATATTTTCTGGTCTTTTTATTATTTACGAGACTCAATTAAGGTAAGGATTTAGAAAAATAGTCTTAGAGTAGAAGTGGTACAATTAAAATGACACCTGCATATTTTATTATTAAATTTAAAAGAGCATATAAATAGAAATTCAGTTATTCAGGTCTTATTTTAAAAAGAACCACCATCTCTCTAGAAAGTTCTTTTTCCTTTCCCCTCCCTTCTCTCTAAGATTCTGACTTCCTCGCTCATCAGTTCGACGATCGGAGTCCACCATCAGACTCATGTCAGTGAATACTACAAGACTGCCCGATCAGAATCTTTGATAGAGTAAGTTCATTTTTGCTCTTCTCTTTGAGTCAATTTTTGAACTTGTTGTTAAACCAAGTGGTGTTCAAGCTTTGAAGAATCCAAATCCTTTGAAGGATGTTGAAGCCTCTGTTGTGCTTGATGTTGCTGTGCTGGTTTAAGCTTTGTTATGGGGTAGTTTATATGTTGTAATCCACCCTATGATTAAATCTAAAGCATTAGCATTCTCAATCTTTGTGAAAACAAAATGATTTCAAACTAAGTAAAAACAACCGATTGTTTTATCGAAACAACCGATTGTTTGTACTTAGGTGTTTTTGAGAAAAAGTTTGAAAACTGTTTTGAATGGTTAAACTGTTAAGTACCAAAACAACCGATTGATTTGAGGAAACAACCGATTGTTTGTTTTGGGACCATAATAGAAAAACTATTTTCTTTGACTGAGCTTTAAATGATTTAACTGTTTACGCTCCAGTCATTAAATGCTTTGACCAATCTTTTAATGCAATTTAAGAGTTTGTTAAGATTTGATAACAAACTACATCTTTGAATA
>Ga0123342_1003275_pt1 | contig 26120 bp, 15 predicted proteins | sample Turbeawhitnodule_FD_89960 | JGI IMG/M metagenome (GOLD analysis project Ga0123342, IMG submission 89960) | Root nodule microbial communities of legume samples collected from Mexico - Turtle bean Mexico white nodule | ecosystem: Host-associated > Plants > Roots > Nodule | place: Mexico: Nepantla...
GGATAGCCTTGGTTTGCACAAAATTTCTGAAAAATTCTCCCGGAATAGTTTTTTCCTGAAATTCCACCCAAGAATCTCCACTGAATTTGGGACAAAACGCGACAAATTTCAGGTCAAACGGATTAGTATTCACCCACCAAAAAAATCAAACAGGTTCACACACAAACGAACCTTCCTTTCAACCCTAACAGTGACGAATAAAAAATTTATTGCCAATCTTATGCAACGAATCTGGGCCTAAATCTCAGCCAAAACTCAATAGACACAGTGACAAATGTCTAGTAAAAATTTCAGACCAAAATACCCAAGGAGTAAGGCGTAGTATGTCCCAGACCGAGAGTGAACAAAACCGGTTTTCCGAAAACAAAATGTCATATCTTCTTTTTGTAATTCGTTTATGGACGTGCCTCCTTGCCTAGGTGCAAACAACATACGAAAGTGCTTGTGTGAATTTTTTTCAGCGCAATACGGACCCTGAATTAAATTGCAGAAATTAGGCCCGAATTTCACAAGTTTCTCCCGGAATAGTTTTTTCCTGAAATTCCACCCAAGACTCTCCACTGAATTTGGGACAAAACGCGACAAATTTCAGGTCAAACGGATGAGTATTCACCCACGAAAAAAATCAAACAGTTTCACACACAAACGAACATTCCTTTCAACCCTGACAGTGACGAATAAAACATTTATTGTCAATCTTGTGGGACGAATATGGGACTCAAACCTCAGCCAAAACTCAATAGACACGGTGACGAATGTCTGGTAAAAACTTCAGACCAGAATACCCAAGGAGTAAGGCGTAGTAAGTCCCAGACCAAGAGTGAACAAAACCGGTTTTCCGAAAACAAAACGTCCTGGCTTTTCTTCCTCGTATCTTCTTTTTGTGATTCGTTTATGGACGTGGCTCCTTGCCTGGGTGCAAACAACATACTAAAGTGTTTGTGTTAATTTTTTTTCAGCGCAATACGGACCCAGAATGAAATTGCAGAAATTAGGCCGGAATTTCACAAGTTTCGGTAGAAGATAGCCTTGGTTTGCAAAAAATTTCTGAAAAATTATCCCGGAATTGATTTTTCCTGAAATTACACCCAAGAATCTCCACTAAATTTGGGACGAAATGCAAAAATTTCAGGTCAAACGGATAAGTATTCACCCACGAAAAAAATCAAACAGTTTCACACACAAACGAACCTTCCTTTCAGCCTTGGCAGTGACGAATAAAAAAATTTATTGCCAATCTTGTGGAACGAATCTGGGGCTCAAACCTCAGCCAAAACTCAATAGACACAATGACGAATGTCTGGTAAAAATTTCATATCAAAATACCCAAGGAGTAAGGCGTAGTAAGTCCCAGACCAAGAGTGAACAAAACCGGTTTTCCGAAAACAAAACGTCCTGGCTTTTCTTTCCCGTATGTTCTTTTTGATATTCGTTTATGGACGTGTCTCCTTGCCTGAGTGCAAACAACATACGAAAGTGCTTGTGTGAATTTTTTTCAGCGCCATACAGTGCAGAATGAAATTGCAGAAATTAGGTCGGAATTTCATAAGTTTCGATAGAAGATAGCCTTGGTTTGAAAAGATTTGCGCGTTTACATGTTTCAACATCTATTGTTTTCTTTGACTTTGTTCGTGTTCCATTACAGGGAAATTTACTTAAATGTTTCTAATGACTTGAAGTTGTTTATATTTTTAGTGTTTAAAAAAACTGGTTTTGATTTTTTTTTATCTAAATGTTATTAGATATTTCACAAGTGGTTAATTATTATGAGTTGAATGTGTGATAACTCCTCTTGATATATATAACTAAAATGTTTTATTTTGAATTTAAAAGTTTAAATTATCATATTTTTGTTGGTTATTCAAAATTAAAGAAGAAATAAGATTAAGCTTTATGACCGAAGTCACGGTCAATACATTATTTGGTGTGATATTTTTCGTACCAAATATAACTAATTTGACATATATAATTTCGTGCACTTATCTGAAGATTTAGTATATATATAAATATACTTTGAGGAAGAACAAGTTTTCAATTTGCCTCAAATATTTGTGATGTGGGTTTGATTATTTAGCTATAGAGTGATTGGTGGATGAACAGGGAAGAATGTGCTTGCAATTGATGCAAAGATCAGGGAGTGGATGGTTTGGGACTTTTCTCTTCCCAGACTAATCAAATATAGTTGGCCATGATAGCTGATTTTGACAGCAATACACAATAGGATTACTTTGAAAGATTCTTTGACTAGCTACCTAGAGCCACTTCTTGGAAACTTTAATCTAAAGTATTTTGAAGTTTTAAATTAGCTTGGTGTGTCTGAAGTTGATATTTTATGCAAGAAAAATGTTGACGTAGGTGACAGAGTGAAAGCCTTTGCATGTGAATTGAATTTTGATGACTCCAGCACTTGAGAAACTTGAATCTACAAAATCACACACTTGTTATTTTAACATTAATTCAATTTATCTAAATTTACTGATTTTAGTTTTTCTACATTTAGACGGATGAAGATTGAATTGATTACCAATGGCACCCTCGTCAGGGACTGGCATTAAAGACCGAGCAATCGAATCAGCACTTGAGCATGGGTTGATCTCACTTAGCAGTAATAGATGATGATAAGTGAAACAAATATGCAGACACCAATCTTTTTTCTTTCTTCCACTACTTCAAATTGCTTCCTAAATAATGTTACAAATAGGATATAACCAAATCAACAAATCATTGAACTGGCCCATTCGATGCAGTATTACTCATTGTTTTCTGTCCGTGAAATAACGAAATGGTCAACAATTTTGACCGTATGTACTGGATCCTGATGGGCGGTGACTGCCCTCCATTTGCTGGGAAACCTTCTAAAATGACTCAACTCTTGTGGATGTTTCGCCTCTCCGTCCCAATCCGGATCAAGCTTCCACTCCTTTGGAACCTACACATTGAAAATGTTAACACTGATTAAGAAACAGAAAAAAAAACTGATCAAATCTCAGCACCATAGCAACCAAACATGATAGTTATGAAATTCAATTTCTTTCTTCTCAAAATTCCCCAAGATAGTTGCAGTCATCTCTAAGCAAATCATTGAGTAGCTGGGCACCTGAAGCTTTCATTAATTGCAAAGAACAGTTGTTATGCATGTCTCTTTTGACTAGAAATATGCACAACTTTTCACTACATAAAGGAAGTTATTTAACAAATGCATACTCAATTTTCTTCATCTATTAATAATAATATTCAGACTTTCTCTCGCAGAAGAGAAGGGGTTTAAATGATTGAGCTAAAAGTAACACACTCTTAGAAGAGAAAGAAAAGAGTTACCGAAGAATAGTTGAATGAGTGATGACTTCCTACCTTATCAACAGCCATAGTATAAACTTCAAGATCACCATCATAATTGATGTGAAATCGAGTGAATGATTTGTAATTAGCTATTCGAAGAGACGAAAAGGCTTCATCAAAGTGTAAGTGAAGCCAGTTGATGCAAATGTATAAGTAACTCCCAAACACCAAGGAAACAACAGGGGTCGAAAAGACCCAAAAATAAAGGAAGACGGAAGCATAATATATTACAGCACCCCCCCGGGAAAGAGATTCTAATCCGTTCTTGCAAATATTGCTCCGAGAGACTGCCATGACCTGAGAAAACAATCTATGTGACAGGGTCCGTTTCAAGAAAAGTAAAAAATGAAATAATCCAGAGCACTTTCTCACCTCTGGGACATCGAAAGCAGACATTAAATACTTTATACATGCCGGATAAAGTCCAAATGTCCATTGTTCAATCCGAGCTCTGAGTCCAGTTGGATCGGGAAAGTGCTCACTTTCCACTGATCTATACCACTGATATAAAGTGTGATACCCTGGATTACACGCAAAAAAAATAACTCAGACATTATAACCCAAATATTATCATCACACAATTTACAAAGTACTGAAATCTTTTTCTATGATATTTGTATAGTCACAGGATCTTGGACCACAATTCACTAAATAAAGAGTTTTATCAATATAACTAGATCTATGGTCCAGCCGTTACTTATAAGCCTATCGAATCTAGCTTCCAGCATTGAAATAAAGCTACAACAATTGAAATATAAGCAATGAAACTTGCCCTTATGGATATGCCAATATGGTGTGAATTACAAAAATGAAATTTTGTGAAACTAAAAGAATCCACAGTAATTAAGCTAAAATATATTATTTATCAACTTGAGTGGAACAAGTTACCAAAGTTTATATCAATACAAATCATTCATCATTTAGAAAAACCAAACCTGAAGTTGCCAGCAAGTCATGCTGGATGCATATTTCAATGCCTATTTCAAGAAGCAACATAAGAATTAGTGCCGCAGCAAGGTGAGCTGAAACATGAAGAACTCCAATTATTGCTCGTTTCTTCCGTGACAGTTTGGGTGGAACAAAACAGTATGCCGCAAATAGCAACAGTATAGCTCCCACTAGTGACACACAAGAGTGCTGCAGAATATAAATAAATCCATTCCACACAGTACCAAGGAAACTCCTTATGTGGCCAGAAAATGTATCACTTTGGAGGATGTGATTCAGCTCACACTAGAAAATAAGTACAAAAACAATCGTGTCTTTAGCAAATAGTAACAGATGTTTGTACCTTAAATGATAAACAAAATACTCATCTCCAATTACTCATTGAACTGAAAGCATAAAAAAAAAACTAAAAAACACAAAGATGTGGAGGAACTCACTTGTGGAAACATTGAAAAGACTAGAACAAAATATATAATGCCACCAATAAAATCAAATTGCCAGTTCTTCTTTCGAAATTTTAGAATATTTCCCAATGCAATCTGCATCAAATATAAAAATATATAATGTGCTAGTAAAATACAAATACAGACATATATATATATATATATATAACAAGGATATGACTACAAGTTAGTTATTAACATTCTACATACCCTGCTCGAATCTTCAAAGGAAGGATATGCAGATTTGCACTCATAGGAGACATCATGAAGTTTGTTAAATTTACTGAAAACATGGGTAGGATGTAGAAATGCTCCACCACAACCATTAACGAGAAGATGATGAACATGCACAGGACGATCTGACTTTACATGAGAATGACGCATGTAATGATGCAAATCCCCAGCCATTCGAAGCTTACATCTTCCTTTTAAATAATCGCAAATCAGATGTGAAATATTCTTTCCAGTAACATCATTCCAATACCAGTCAGTGATCCAATTGGGTTCATGAGTTATAATGATCACAGAGTCATCCTCTTTAACCTAGACAAAAAACAGTCACAGTAGATATTTTGGTCAATCAGATTGATTGCTGACAATTACTTTAATAGTCCAAAGAAAAAAAAATCAAAAGAACAAAAACACGGTGACCGTGAACAACAGTCAAAGACACAGTTATAATGATCCAATTAGATGTGAAATATTCTTTCCAGTAACACCATTCCAATACCAGTTAGTAATCCAATTAGGTTCATGAGTTAATAATGATCGGAGAGTCATCATCCTCTTGAACCTTGATGAAAAAGATGATCAAAATAGATGTTGTGGTCAATCGGATTGATAGCTGACATTAACTTTAATAGTCTAAATACAAACAGTACGTTAAAAAAACAAAAACACGTGACCAAGAAAAACACTCAGACACTCCTAAAATATATCAAGATTTCAGAAAATACAGTTCAATGAAATAAGTGGAACAGTCAAGAGTTTAGTGTGTTAGGTTCAACCTATTTTGAAGAAATCCAACTACTTTAAAAAATTTCTTGAGAGCTTTTGATAAATAAGATTATTTCTCCAGATTCCTAAGTTAGTAAATATGCATTTAATCAAGCACAACACTTTATCAGCAAGTACATCCTAATTATTTATCTATAATTATATAATCACATCCTAATGATTCCATCCAACAATAAAAAAATTAGTGCACAGTTCCTTAAATAAAACACGGTTTGTGATGCACAGAGCATTTGTGATGCAACCTCACGATTTCATAGAAATGAAGAGAAAAAAAAGATAAAACAGGCAGGATATTTACTTTCTCCGTTATCAGTTCTGAAAAGAACTTGAATTGGTACACATCAATATCACCATGAAGAGCTAGATCGAGCCCAAAAACCCACCACCGTTTAGGGAGTTGCAAAGCAAAATAACTCTTCTTCTGGGGCATGAGCCATCCACCTAACCAACTTCTATGACATATATACCTCATGAAGGTCTGGAGTCCATCAAACCAGTCTGAGAAGAACACAATTTTATTCTTTATCAACGGTATTGGCATTAGGCAAAAGTAAGATGAGGTAAAATAACTAAAACAAATATAATATAAGAAAAATAAGAAGCAAGAAAGATACAAAAATGGGGGAAACTATGGCCATTAAATGATCTCATTGAAAAATAACACATGTAATTTGGTAAGGCTCAATCCAGGAGCTAAAACTAACCATGGTTTCCAGGAATAACAAAACACTGAGGTCCATTGTAATGTTTCAATGGAGCTCCTAAGGGTACCTCCGGCTTGTTCACAGCTATCTGCTCTGCTTTGTACCAAGGAGGAGGTTGAAGAGCATACTCAAAAGGAACAAAAAGACGCCTTTCATATGTGAATGCTGATGGATTTGGATACCTACAACAGTACAAAAAAAATAAGTCATTCAAGGAAATAAATATAGATATAGAACATTGAGACAGCTAGTTACAACTTTAAACGACACTACAAAGAAAAAATGCAGTTTTATATCAGCTGACCTTTCAAACAAATTTAGGAAATCTATCTAATATTATTTAAGCCCCACAAGTACTACGGGATATAAATGAGTTAAATTAAGCATGAATTATTCGATTCTTCCTTTTTAAATGCACAATCAAACTCATTTAACAATATAAAACAAACAAGCCCAAGCTTAAACTTGTGTTCAATTATTTTTCCATGATTGACATTAACAGCCCATGATTGTGATGTTAGTTAATTTTTATTTACTAGAAAAAAAAATATTAATGTCTTATACATATCATTTTCTTCAAGTTTCATATTTCAAATGGATATCCATAAACTAGAAAAGTTATAATTAAAATTTTAATTTCCAGTCTCAAGTCATCTTTTTTTATCCCTCTAAAAAATTTGAAATAGTTATTTTTGGTTCTTATAAATGAGTAAATGTTGGTTTTAGTCAATGTAAAGTACTTTTATTTCATTTTTATTATTCTAAAATTTGAAATCACTATTTTGGTCTCCAACATTCATTTTAAGCTTTATAGATAAGTAACATTTATTTTAGGGATGTTGAAATAATTTTAGAAGGGTCACCTAGGATGATTACTTAACACTTTACGCAACACATAAGGAGTAAACAAGCGTCACAAAATACAAGGGATAAAAAAATAATGATTTATAATTATAGATGGACTAAAAATCAGAAAAAATTTACAGCATCTAAAATCAAAATCTATTCATTATAGAGGTTAAAAACACATTTAAACCTATTATATTTTATTTCTATGTTTACTTCACCTAGTGTAAAGGTGCCTACTAAATACTAAAGTTTGATAAACATCTATTTCATATAGAAGGTAAAAAAAATGAAGTGATGTAAGTCAAGCTCAATGTTAAAATTTGGCTCATTTGAAGAAATTAGTCAGACTTGAACAATCCCTCTCTGTCTCTCTTTTCACAGGATAAGCTCAAACTCAAAATATTTGGTTCAAAAGAATTTGTTTACATCAGTGACTAACCAATCCATTAAGAAGGGATGAAGAGGAAATAGCAGCAATCAATATCAAAGCATGCTAAGGCCCAAAATTAGTAGTACCAAGCTAGAGTCTTTCAAAAGGAAGAAGGCAGGTATGGGATAATTGCAAAAGCATGGTCCATAAGCTTAAGATGATATTCACATGTTTGATCGCATGTAACACATTCAATGGAAACATTTATAAAAGCAAAACCCATAATCAACATACAGTTTGCCTTCAATCTGTACATCATTACTTAAAAATATATGTTGCATATGATGTGGCATCTGGTTGGTAGCCCTCAGCAAAAATGTAGAAAATGAAGTACAGAAAACTTGTAATTTCTATTTTCACAATTTAACTTTAGAGCTTGGTATCCAAAATTCTCAATCAAGAACCATGGCATTAAATGGTGTCAACTTATTATTCTAAAGAAACTAACAAATCATAATTGACCAAATCATGTGATAATAGCCGCAATTTACAATAATGAGTGCAGCCAACTTACGCAAGATCACCCCCAATAAGTAGCAAGTCTCCCCGCGGTAAGGTAACCTCAGCATCATCCTTCAGTGTTCGAATGAAAGGCTTGGCAAGTAGTCGGGCAACAGCATAAGATGAGTTCCCACCATCACCGGTATCAGCCATAAAGTCAAACCAAAAGTCTTCCTTCTCACTAAAATGGTCATATAGAAGGTCACCTTGTTGATTTCCATCACTAACCCTACTCATTGCTGCCTGTAAATGAAAATAGACTTTTATTAATACTGACATACAAGCAAATGAAATTCCAGCAACAAGACTAAGGATGAACATAAAGCAAACTTCTTCACATCATAGAGCTATAAAAAATCAGTAACAGTCCCATTTTTCTTGCTGTGTAATTAGTGTTAGGATGATAGTTGATTAATTTGGGTCTAATGCTAGGAAGTTAGTGATTACTATTTACTAAGTTTTGCCAATAAAATTGTTACCTGCATCATACGCATGTCAAAACGCCCAACGAAGACAGTCACTGATACCAGGAGGTCAAAAACAGTCTTGAATAAATCAGCAGATGTTCTGCATCATTTAGCAAGTGTAACCACACATTCAAGACAACCTTCAATATCCCCTTTGCAAGCAATAAAATTAAAAAAAAAATAACTGGAACAGAGATATTTTACGAATACGTACATACCCAGAGTACCAAGGAACCATGTCTAAAAAATCAGGCTTCATTTGCTTCTTCTTCAACTTCTCAAATTCTTTAACAGATAATGGGTGAGTGAGAGCCCACCTGTTGATTTTTCGGACATATAAATGAAGAAATAAAGGAAAACAATGAGGGGAAAAAAGTTGATACTCAATAAATGTAATTTGAAAATGTGATACCAACCACAATAATTTTTATCAGTCAATAAGCACTGTTGCACCAAGTCTCATGGCCCCTTTACACATTTATTTTTGCAGGGAAATATAAATATGATCCAGAATAACAGCATTACAAAAATAAAATAACTAAAATTACCAAAACAGACTAATACATAAGAAAACTTAAGTTTTTTTTTCTGAAAAATCTGTTTGGATGGCTGAATATAAGAAAAAAGAACGTTGTTCAAGTGAAAAAACTTACAAGACACAGATAAAAAAAAATTAAAAAGTTTTTTTATCTGAAAAATCTGTTTGGTTGGCTGAATATAAGAAGAAAGAACGTTTTCTCAAGTGAAAAAACTTACAAGAAACAGATGCAAAATTTCAAAAAAGTTGAACAGCAGTCGTCTGCCATGAATAAAAACTGACATAATTTATTGATCTGAGTATTCAAATAATTTTTTTTTTCATGTCAGTAATTTCCATTAAAATTTAATGTCAGAAAAAAATTTGTACTTTGAACAACTTAAAACAATCAAACTTACTACAAGCAGGAAGATAAGAAAGTTTAGCACATCATAAAATCAACTCACCCTGTTGACCTCTCCACCACATAATTTGCAATGTAAAGTCCAATAAATGTAGCCCAAAGTGAGTAAATGGGAGAAATTTCATCTGATGAACCATGACACGATCCATTGCAAGCTATCTAATACATAAAAATAATTTTGGCATCATAACTTTTGTGTGAATACATACATACATATATATTTATAAACAAATTAAGGCCGCAGACTTTATAATCAAATAATTATATTATTATATTAATTACCTCGCCGTAAATAACCCACTTTGATAAGAGAGGATAATCACTTGCAGAACCAACTGGAGCAAACCAAGATGAGCAAACCTGGTCTTTCAATTCATTCATCCGAAGAAACTTTGCAAGCCATGTGTTCCTATCCTCTTTCGTCCAGAAAGAAAACCAGTTAGAATTTCTTCGATCAAGTGGTCTCTCTCTTAACATGGCACGGTTACCACAATGACTATAAAATACACAGCATGCCACACTAAGTACCTATTATTCATTAAAAGAAACAGCATCAGAACAATATTGCAACTTCAAGGGACACTAACAATAATCTCCAAAAACTTACTGCACAGTTTTGAAGAATGGTCAAGATCTCTGGTCTCTTTCCCGCTACACGAGAAACAAAGCCAATATACCAAAGGCCAAGAAATATAATGTGGAAGACAAGAAGAAACAAGATGGAAGAGAGATATATGGTCAAAAACAAAGATAGGTTCATCCTCATATCGACTCCCATTGACTGAAAACTAGGAAGATGATACACAGCTGCCACTAAAATCCAAGCTATGTACCTGCACAAATGGATGCCTAATTATTTCTAGTTTTATAAAATGTTTCAGAAAGATACACAATAGCATATAAATGGCAACATATTCGCCAAAGAAACTCACCATCGACTGAAATTTGAATAGCTCGGTTTGAAAGTCTTGCCTATAAATGGTGATGAAAAGAAATAAAAGAACCCAAACAAGCAGGCATACATAGACCACCATTTAACATTGTTGTCTAATTTTTCTACAAGAGTATGTATATTGTCAGATGAGATGAAAAAGAGGCAACCCACAACAACAGCAATTACAGCATGACGGGAATGCTCGTGAGGGTATGGATAAGTGTGGGTTAGAATAGTTCTAACCCTCTCCATTTTCAACGTATCAAGAATACGAGCAGACTGCTTACTGGAGCCCATTCCGATCCACTTTTTTTAAAAAAAAAATCTAATATTATGTATCAAATTTCTAGCAATGAAGTTCACTTTATGAGCTCCCGGAAACCATAGAAAGCAGCACCAGAGAAATCCTGCACCAAATGTTTTAAAAAAGGCAGTAATATCAGTAATTGTTGCAAAAAGGTAACCCCACATCATCGACAACAAGAGGGACGATAAAACCATTCAATAAGCAGTTAAATGTTCATTCAAGTAATAGCATAACGACCAAGCATGAACGCTGAACAAAAGCAATAAAAACTCGATGAAAAAACAAAAGAATTGTCGTTTTCCTGTTTCAACAACAAAATCAATTCTCCTTCACCACCACGACAAATTCGGCCTCACGTCTTCTTTACCCTTCCTTCATTTTTTCCCGATGATAATTCATTTGAATTCCATCGCACTTCCATATTCAAACATTCTCACACGTGCATGAACGTCACGCTTCTCATATGATCTGAGCACATGCGCGCGCATGAACTTCACGCTTCTCATATGATCTGAGCACATGCGAAGAACGAAACCAAAAGCCCTAACCGAAGTCATTAATATCATCAAATCAACGACACGAACCGTCAAAACGCGAACTAAGAGTTACGAAAACTACGAAATCAACCCTATCAAGCAGTTAACTGAACTTCTCCGAATAGTTATATACAGTTGAATCAATCAAACTAGGTAAGAAAGAACGAAGCCCTAATTTCAATCCCTCTCTCTCTTTTTCTTTTTCATTTCTTGTTTTTTTTTCCGTTATCGCTTTCCTTATCGTACAAGATCGCGGCAAAGCAACCAAATAAAGCAACGCAACAGGAAACAGAATATTCAAGCCACAAATAAGACGCGAAGCAAAAGCTAATCGAGGAAAAAACAACAATGAACGAAATCGTTACAGGAGAAGTTGCAGAGATAATCAATTGCAAGCGACGTTTCCAATGTTTAAACGACGGAAATTACGAGAGAGAGAGAATAGGTACCTTGAACGGCAAAAGAGAGCGAAATGGAAAGAAGAAAAAAATCAGAGGAGAAGAACGTGCAATAGAAAGAACAGAAAGAGAAGAAAACTTAACAGGTGCGTCTATCTTTCTATCTATCTCTATCTCTCTTGGTTTCTCACTCAGACCCACTTGGCATCTGAGAATGTCTGCAAGGAACATCGCAACGGCATATTCTATTAAAAACCGTTAATTGCACATTGACCCCAAACGCGCCGCGAAACCAACCTACTTTTTAATTTTACACATTAAACACGCCAACCGCGATTATTTGTATTTTTTAGTTTGATTTTTTGTTTTCAATTGCGGATAAGATGGAGGTCCAATATAAGGCATTGTTTGGATTGGTTTTTCCCAAACACTTTCCATTCAAACCTCGTTCAAAGTTTCTGCCGCTTTGTTCCGCGTCCCTCTCGCAAAGTCCCAACATGCGTATTTCGTTTTCCTTCCCCAATCATCACCGTCCTATTATTGACTCGCTGAAACTGCAAACTTTTATGCAAGTTGAAAGTCTTTTATAATTAGTTTTTTTATTATATTATTTAAAAGTTTTTTTACATATGACATTAACTTTTGGATTAAGTAATTTAGAAAAAAAAATTCAGACGTGATAAATTTTCGGATTACATAATTCATAAGTTTTTTTTAGATACGATATTAGGTTTTGGATTATGTAATTTGATTTTTTTTTTCAAATGCGTTGTTAGCTTCTAGATTACATAATCCGAAAGTCTTTTCTGAATATGAGATTAGCTTCATCTAAAATATATCTAGATTACATAATCTGAAAGTTTTTCTGGATATGAGATTATGTAATCCAGAATATATCCGGATTACATAATCCATAGACTTATCTCAAATCCAAAAAAAGACTTCCAGATTTTATATCTAAAGAACATTTATTGATCTGAAAACATCTTCCAGATTATGTATGGAGTGGTACAAAAAGGATAAAAATGTATTTTCACATTTAGTATGGGTTGGCACAAGAAGGTATGGAGTGCAGGAAGAAGCAATCATTGTAGGACGGTTAACATTTTTTACTTGGGCCCAGGGCCCAAACCAAAAATCCAAAATTTTTGTTTCTATTTTTTATTTCGAAAACTAGTTCTTATGCCTAAGAGTATAATACGCAGCATTAATGTAATGAAAATACTTTTTAATCATTCTATAAGGATTTTTCTTACGTCTTAGACTTTATTTCTTCATTTTGTGACAGTTTTTCACATGACTAAACAACAAATATAGAATAAAATATAAAAATAAAAACAAAAAAGTTAACTCATGTAAAAAGAAATAACAGTTAATAAAAAAAATGCAAATAGAATCCCCAAAAAGAGCCCGTGTTTTGTCAAATTCACCCTTGATCTCGTCCAGGCCCAATCCCAAGCCCAGATCGGTAGATAGCTTCAGAAACAAACAAAAAACTGATGGAGGTTCAATTAACAAAAGTAACATAGCTTAAAATATAAAATATTTTAAATTACAATGTTTTTAAAAAATAATAAATATGGTTATTACCAATAAATTAATGAACTAATTAATAACATAAAAACGTATTTTTTTTATAGAAACTATTTACTACAATAGATAAATTATTTAAATTAAATTGTATGAATATTGCAACACGTGATTATATAAAAAATAAGTTATGAACTCAACTTGTATAGTGCCTTTTCTTACTGGGTCTTATAATGTCATTTATATATTTCAATTCATTTAACATGACATTGCGAAATATACTGAACAGAATACAAAGGTAACAAATAAAGTTCAGTAATACAAAATATTATTGAATTTTTAATTTATAAGGAAATTTATTTCTTGATAATATGAAGTTGCAAAAATATTTCTTCCCATATTTTTACTTTAAAAAATATAATATTTTCAGGAAACAATGTTTTCCAAAATATATTATTATTATTTGAAGGTACAACTCGTTTCCCAAGGAGTTAAATATTAAAATTAAGTTATATAATAAATTTCAAATAATTTGAAATTACATAAAACTTATATTTATATATATAAAAAAATCACTAAATAACAATTAATTTTACAGAAAAAAATTATTAATTATGACTAAATTAGATACTATTTTATAAATTAACAAACTATTGGTATTTAAAATTATTTTTATTATTAATAAAAATTTATAAACTAATTTTTAAATTGGTATCTAATATTAGTTATCGAGGTTCTAGTTATTAATTATTTTAGATTATAAATTAATCTCTATATTAATTAGTTTAAAATATAAAATAATTAGTAACTAAAATCTTGTCACCACTAAACTAATGTTAAATATCAATTTAGAAATTAATTTCTAATTTTTTATTAATAATAAAAGTTATTTTAGATATCAATACCTTTTTAGTTTATAAAATAAATATATAACTTAGTCAATATAGTAATTAATTATTATTTTTTTCTAAAACTAGTTACTATTTAATAATTTCTTTAATAGTGTCCACGTGTATACATTATTAATTCTATTTTTTGTATTTATTTTCATATTCTTTTAAACATTAATTAATTTTCTAGTTTTATTATTTCATTATTTTTTCAAAAAATATTTTTTATATTTTAAAAAATATTTTACTTGTATTTTTTTATTGTAGTAGTTTATTTATTGATAGTAAAAACTTAAATAAAAAGTATGAATTTGATTTTAGAAAATCAAAGAAAGAAAAAGAGAAGGTAAGTAATTTATTTCAACGTGAGGTCTTGATATACACTATCACTTATATAAAAGATCTATAAAAAAAGAACTTCAATTGATGAAAAGGTAATTGAACAATTAGTCATAGATAGATAATATCAAAACACTAACAATTCTAATTTCACTCAAGAACAAATATATACAAAGAAATAAGTGAAGATAACTTAAGATCACGGTGAGAATGTTAAGTAGAACTTCAGGACAACTAAAAATATGCATGAAAATATTGATATTTAATTATAAAAGTTTTCTTATGAATCATTCTCACTAGTGCTCTCAAATCTTAGGTAGTAGCGGTTTTATTTTGGTGTTGTTTCACATTCATTTCATATGAGGTTTGGTTTGGAAGTATGTAAAGCTGGAAGAATATATATTGATCAGGTGCTCAGCACGTTAACTTTAGTCATTTTATGTATAAGGATTGAGACATTCCTAAAATATTTGTATAAAGATTAAGATATCCTGAAATGTCTGTATAAGGGTTAAGATACCCTGAAATGTCTGTATAAGGATTGAGACACTCCTAATTTTATTTTATTTATTTATTACTCATAAAATTTTTTTTGTCTAACCTACCATGAGTCCAAAAGGTATAATATTAAAACACATTTTGTTATTGTAAAATGATTTGACACCACAAAGATGAAATAGTGGTCTTTGGTGTCCACTCTCTCTATTGGGTGGTAAACAAAGTTCCCCAGCTTGAGGAAGAAACCCCAAGTCTCCATGAACGTTTCATGTGTCCTTTAATGGACAGAGAAAAAAGCACCTTCAAAGTAAACTCAAATCATCATATTCATTTGACTATGTATGATAATTTTGGTTTCTCATAGAAAATCATCATACGTTCATTCTCAACCCCACAGGATCCTAGTGCCTTCTTCCTTTTGCTACCATTTGGTTTTGGTTTTAGGTTTTTGTGCGCAATTTGGTAAAGATTGCTTACACTTTTATAACACATTTTCACACTAGGGGTTTGGGGAAAGCATATTCTAGGTTATGTAATGTCATGTCTCTTTATTTAAGATAATTCAAAATGTATTAACAGTTTGGTAAATTTTTTATACTCATCTTATCATGATTTTATAATGTAAGGTAAGACTTTATTTTTACAATAATTATTTTGAAAAATACACCTAATTGTAAGAGAGGATATTATCATGTATGATCTCAAATTCTTTTTTGAATTTTATTATGTTATTTAATTTTTAATATCTTTTTACAATTTTTATTATAAAGATTAAATATGTTTTTTTTCATGACTTATTTGAAATTATTTTCGTTCTTAGTTTATTATTTAGACTTCTTTTGTATTTGTAATAAAAAAATTATTAGAATGCATTATTATTATGATTTTTTTAAGTGACCAACAGATTTTTAGTGAATTAAAATGTTAAAATATATATTTTTAGTGAATTAAAATGTTAAAATATATTTTGACTCATAATGGATGTGAATGTTATAATACAGCTCATTCTAAAAACTCGATTGTTAAGTAAAAAAAACTGATAATAATTAATTTTAATAGTTTAAGTTTTGACAAAAACAATAATTAATTTTGAGTTATAATATAATAAGAAAATTATATTTAACTCTTATTATAATGATTTGCTAATAGAAATATATATTTTCAAAACAAATAAATTTACTTTTGTAATTCTGGATTTTAAATTTTGTGAAATCAACGTTTTCTAATCAACGGGGCTTATAAAATCCAATGTCTATGATCCTTTTAACAAAACCCTTTTCACGAATAAAACATCTATATAATTAAGAGAAATAAGTATTTATAAAATCGAACATTCTAAAATTTGAAATAGTGAAAATCAATAGAAACCTGAATGAGGAATTTAAAAGGAATTAAATAACTTTCTCTACATAAGCTCTCAAGCCTAAGAAAGAAGATGCTTTGGTCAAATTGGTTCCCCACAAATCTTTACTTAGATTCTCCTCATAATGCGTATTTAACAGTCAATTAGAGAAGTGTGTTTATGTCATCATAATTAATTAAAAACCATGATATATATTAATAATTTATGATTCCGAATCCCACTAGCACAAACAAATGCATATTAATAATAGTTAAATTAAGTAAACGTACATCGTCAAATTCTAAAAGAATATAAGATGTGTGCATATACTCTAAAGAGAAAGGAAGATGCTAATGAAACACTTTTTAAGTCTTTATATATATTTATTAAGCAAAGTTTGTTAAATATTACACCCTTCTTTCGCATTATTAGTTATTTTACTATCCATATATCTGAGGCTAATAGTTATCTTGAAAACATTCCTAATATAATTCCTAATGAATTGATAGTTTATAATATATATTATTATTTAACCGAATTTTTAACGGACACTAAAAAAAATTAAATAATAACTAAATTTAGAGAAAATAATAATTATTTACTATATTAACTAAATTAGGTACAAATTTAGAGACTAAAAAATTATTCATATCTAAATGGTTTTTATTATTAATAAAAATTTATAAATTTGTATCTAAATTAACTACCTAAGTTTAACGACTAATATTTTGAGATTTTAAATTGGTCTGTAAAAGACTATTAGAGACTAATTTAGAACATAAAGTAGTAAGTAGCTAATGGTTATTGTACCTCTATACACAAAGAGGGCCTAGACAGTGAGTTGGACGTACAATTGTTGATATGTCGGTGATCCTCTTATTCCTTCTTTCGAGTCTACTTCTTCAAATGCTGATGCTCAGTCGGAGGAGACCTGAAATAGGTACTCTGACGATCAAGTAAGTACTTTGTGCATAGGGAGGTATATTGGTATATAGGTACGTTGGAATATTTGAAAAATATTTGTATAGTCTTCCAGTTAATGATTTGTCAGGGATATTTCCCATATATTTTGGGACATGAATGTGATTCATTAAGTGTTGTTGCAATTGTCGTTACTGTCATTAATTACATGTCTTGAAATGTTTTTTGACTCGGGTGGTCGGTCATCGAGATCGAGACAACTCGTCAGGTACCGACCGGTAATAATAAAAACTACTTTAAATACCAATAGTTTTTTAGTCTATAAGATGACCTTTAGTATATTATTTAAAATCAAATTTTATTTAATATTTTTTTATAGTGGTACGTGAAATTATTTGACGTGGAAAAAAGCAATTAAGTAAAAGTGGAGCTCATTGTTGTGTTTCAAACATGTGAAATCCACCAATGTGGATGAAAAGATTGGCACAGGAATTCCCACGTTGGTTCTAACTCTTTGTGGAAAATTTCCTTTTTAAAACTGTGATTCTTCTTCTCTTTAAATATCTTGTAACAAGACAAACGAACTGAAATCACAATTCAACATTAAACGTACGTGAACGCATGTTCCAACAATGAGTAGACTAGGAACACGATTCATGGTGATTTTTCAGTAGAAAATTTCTGGTTTTGCATTGGTTGCTTGTTGGGGTTGTTCTTGAGATGGGATTTGGTAGTGGAGTGAGTGGAAGAAGAGAAACGTGTTCCATATTAGGTTCCATAATTGAGAGAGTTGTGAGATTAGCATGTAGAAAAATGGAAATGGGGGTTGAACTAATAAAAAAACTTGTTGAATTCAAAGTGTGTAGGACACTAACACTTCTCGATTTCTACACTTCTTCTTCACTTGGGTGGCAATAACACGTGAAGTGTGATGAATGACATAGTTGCTTCCAATCACAACTTGATTCTCTCTTTTCAGTGTTCCCAATCTTGCTATGGCTGCCAACAATTTGGAATGTCAAGTTGGATTCTCACCAGAAACGTCTCATCACAACATACCATAGTGGGGTGTGTCTAGTAATGCCCACACTATTCATGTTCAATCAACTTTTCCTATTCTTTCTTAATGTAACAATTAATATATATATTACAATTTTCACATTATACTTTCTTGTTTTGTTTTACATACCTAAATTCATTTTCAAATTTTACACACTTCATTTTTCCAAGTAGATGATAAAAATTAGAATATGCAGCGATTTTGTGCTTATAATTTTCATATTTTATCTTTGTTTTTTTTAAAGCTTTCATGATAGATATTACTATGCAACTTAACATCTTAGTTATGTGCAGATCTTTGTTGATGTAAGAATTAATATTTGATTGAATTCTATGGACTTTTTAATCTACATTTTTTATTTTTAATTGTAAGGTATTCTTTTTTTTTAAAACACATTAGTATAATCAAATTATTAATATAATTAAATTTTTAAGAGATAATTGTTTTCTGATTAATCATGACAAAAGAAATATATATATATATATATATATAAGATAAAAGTTTATGAAAATATAATCAATCAAAATTGTCATTAAGTGTTTTAAATTAGGGTTTTCAAAATATTAAAGAACAACTTATATATATTATCTTGAAGAAGTGTTTTTCATATTGATGAACGAACAAATTAATCAATTATTTTTAATAATAATCAATTATTATATTTAGTTACTTCAAAACTTCTTTGAAAAGAAAGATTTTCAAGAAAACAATTTTCATACTTTTCAAATCAAGTGATATTTATTGTGATTTATAAATCTTTGGATGAATATTTATAAATATTTTTTTTTTGAAACAAATATTGAAAGGTTCATCATGTTGATCAAGTTGATTTGTTATTTAATTTGTCACACCATATGTGATATCTTTTTGTATTTTTCTCTTGTACTTTGAATCTAAAATTTGTGCACCTTTGTTTGGTGTGAAGTAGGTAATTGTGTGTTTATATTATCTCACTATACCATCTTTTTTCTTTTTTTTATATAAAAAACTTTCATGTTAGACATCACTATGCTACTTGATATCTCAGCTAGGCTGACACTTCAAGTAACAACAATCATTTGTCATCACATGAAAAAAATATTATCTCACTATACCGTTTTTTACTTTGAACAACATTGAACTAGGTCGCACATTACAAGTGTAGTTTAACGATGACAAAATAACACATTTATAAAACCATTTGATTATTTATACCATATTTTTTAAGTGTTGTTTTGAGAATGTATGGGCTAAACAATAAAAATATGGTATAAAAGTGAGTATAGGTATATAAATGTGACCTAAAAAGTGAAAAAGTAACATTTTATTAAATGTAACTTATGAATCACTATAAATCACACACTTTTTGAGTCATGAATGTTTAAACCACATTTTTGTGGCAATGATCTTTATAAAAATAAACCAAATTAAAAAAATATGACCTAAAATAATAAAAATGGACATTTAATTGATGATATTTTAAACAATATTTAATTACAAGTTTTCTTTAATATAAGCAATAATTATTAAGACATGGTTATTTTGGTCCATATTTATGAAATTGTTGATAATTTAAAGCACATTTAATTAATATAATGATAAAATTAAAATAATAAAAAGTAAATAAAAAATTATGCTTTTGGAATTCAAATATACGATATATTTTTATGTTATTTATATTTTTTTTAACATGTTCTCGTATCTAAATTTACAAATCGAAATTCTAATCAAAATTTATTCTAAAGTAAAAATTCAAAATTCAAATTTTTTATTTTTATTTTTATTATTATTAATAATAATAAAAATAACAATCATAATCATAACAATAACTATAATAATAATAAAAAAATTATCGAAAAATAATAATAATAATAATAATTATAATAATAATAAATATGACTGATATAGTATATATTAGTTGTATATTTTTTATTTACTTTTATCATAATCTAGTTAAATAAGTGTTTATTGGATATTTCAAAATTGTAGTAAAAAAACACAAAGTCAAATTGTTTGGAATGATTGAATGTAATTCGGAAAAAAATCAAGCCAATATCTTATGTGCTATTGAGTTTTCACTACAATTTAAATTATTTAAATGATTGAGAAATAATATAATTTAACATGTTGTTTTTAGAAAATATTATATTATAAATGTTTAGATGGTACTTTAATTACCTTAAATATACTTGTATTAACTATAATATAAAATAAGGTACTTTTAATATTTTTATTATTAAAAATATTCATTTTTTTTATCTCTTAATGTATGACTGTTATTGGTTTATATGTAAAAATGGAAAAGAAATTATGATATTATCTTAAGTGATCTTTGAAAATACTTTAACTTTTTAGTTTATAAAATAAATATTTTTTTCCACCTTAAAATAAGTGGTACAGATAAAAGAAAGTTGTAATTTAAATTGAGAAAGATAAAAAAGAGAGTATTACATAAAATAGAATCAAAATAAAATTACTTGTTTTTATTGTAAATAAAATTCTAAGATTAAAAATATATTTAATTTAAACTTCATTGTAAAAGCTAGATCATAAAATCAAACTCCACTTAATTGCACAACACACTTAAAATATTAGACCACGTCATGCAAAAGAAATATTCAAGAATAGGAAGAGTTGTACTGGAAGATACTCTAATAAAAGCACCAAAAGAAAAGTACCTAAAGACTTTTGTAGTCAATTAAAGTATATTTTCCTCACACTCCTAATTATTATGTAGTAGGCTTAAACTATATTTCTTTATTCATTTGAAGGTTTAAAAAAAATTATTAAATAAAATTAATTTTAATAATAAAAAAGAATTAATTATTATATTAATCAAATTAAATATTATTTTATAGACTAAAAAGTATTAATATTTAAAAATAGTTTCTATATTATTAATAAAAATTTATAAATCAATATTAAATTAACTACAAAATTCTCAGTTACCAATAACTTTATACTCTTTAGAGATAGTAATAACTAAACGTTAATTAAATATTAATTTATAAATTTTTATTAATAATATAAATGATTTTACATATTAATAATTTTTTAATATATAATTTATTTAATACATTAATTAATTTTTTTATTTTTAAAATTAGTTTCTATTTAATATTTTTATCTAGAAATTTCTAATGGTATTAGTATTTGAAAATTTCATCAACATGAAATTAATATTCAAAATTTCCACTTCAAACAAATTTCAAAATTTAATAAATGAACATATGTTAGGAGAAAAAGTGGGTACCTGTGGTCCCAGAGTTAGAAGATTCGCCATTGAAAAAGAGAAAGAGAATCTTGAGGAAGCATAATAATGATAATGATGTACAAGTTTTCATTCACCATTATAATATTCTCACTATATATTTTCCTAAGTTTACATTAAAAATTATATCACTAATTAATATTATAACTATATATATTTTGTCCTAAGTTTACATTAAAAATTAAACCCCGTGGCCTATAAATAGCTACCTCCACACACAACATTCTGCAACCAATTCGAATCTATAACTCTACAACACAATCTCTCTCATCACTTTTCACATGGCCAATTTGAAACTCGTGTTCACCATCACTTCTGTTCTTCTGTGCTTGCTTTTTCTCAATGGGATTGTTTCAGCTAAGGCAAGGGCACTGAAAGAGGAGCATGTGATGAGAACCTACGAAATGGGTGCAGTGGAAGACAACATTAATCTCCTCTGGCGGCGCAGCATAATGGAAAACGCCGCAAAAACAACAACAACGTTAGATTCTCCTAATAATGAGGACAAATGGATCAATGATTTCCGACCAACGGATCCTGGTCACAGCCCTGGTGCTGGACATTCTTCCCCTACACCAAAGGAAGCTACTAATAATGGTGCCCCAAAGCCCTAGACATATATATATATATATATATATATATATATATACACCATTATTCTCTTGCAGATATATAAAATGGATATATCTATATATACAGATATAGATATAGTTATATGCTTCATGCATTAATGTTAATTAATATCAATGTGGCTGATTAATTAGTCATGTCACAGAACATGTAGTTTAAATGTGCTTTGTGTGTGTATTTTGTAGATTATGTCCCTATTATTTGGAAAGCACTGGTGTTGCTGCTATATACATAGTTCTGACTTTGATTTGTCAGAGGAATATTTATGTAAAGATTTGTGATGAAAAATAATTAGTGTTGGTTTAATATTCTGTTCCCACTTCCTGGTGCAGTTCCAGCCACAAGAGTTGAACTTTTACAAAGATGCTTATTTAAAAGTACTTGAATATACATGTGGGTAATAGTTTCAACACATAAAGTATCGTAAAGTGAAAAAGTTCAGATCAAAATAAATTGTTTATTAACAAGACAGGAGCAGTGAAATATCTCTGTTGGTAGATATTTATAATTTCAAATTATTTATATACATTTAATTGTATATGTATAAACGGTATTATTTGTAGTTTTTTTAGTATGAATATAGCATTTCAATCAAATCCAATTAAACATAAAATAATAATAAATAAAAGACACAAAAACAAATATAATGTCACTGTTAGGATTATAGGAAGAAAAAAGAGGTGCATGGTCTCCAACACAGAAATGAATCGCAAAGTACTAAATATGATTTTTTTTATTATTTATTAAAAGTAAAATTGTCTTTTCAGCACCCTATGGAGGTGCAGGAGGAAACCATAGGGTGCAGGAAGAATTTTCCATCAATTAACTAGAGAAAGCCCAATACAACTCCATATGAGGTGCAGGTCCAGAGAAACATAATATAATACTATGAGTTTATTAAAACTACTAACTTCTGTAAAATTTATATTTTAATTAATTTTTTAATAATCTAAAATTTATTTTTTAATAATATGGCGGCACGGGGAAAAAAATATGGAGGTGAAGGGAGAAATTCCCTAATTGATTTATATCGTATAATGAGACTCGACCCGAAGGGTTTTCCTATTTGCACCCCTTTTTACATTTCATAATCCCAATTTTTTAAACATTTAACAGTTTCAAAATATAGAATGGGATTTTAGTTTCTATCCTATACCATAAAATGGAATGAAAAGTGTCCTAGTGCAATACATAATAAAAAAATTTATTTTGTAAAATGAACACTGCTGCTGTAATTTAATTTTCATTACATATAAGAAACTAGTTTATCTCTTGACTATAAACTACAAGCTATTTCTATTAACTTACAATTTGTAGCTTATTTATTTTTCTTCCATTACTACTCATGAACACAAATTCCATTTATATAATAAAGTTTATGTAGTTATATTATTTTATGTCATTTTATATTTACGAAATAGTTTATTAGTTTAGCAAGCATTTGTAATATAATAAGTTGGTTTACCAAGTCATAACTTAATTTGCTTAACGGATGAAAGTGGTTTAAGTGATATGTTATATGAATATTGTATTATTTAAGTTAAAAATTATATAAATAAAAATATTAATTATTTAAACATCTTTTCACAAGAATCATCATCTTTTTAAAATATTTTGTTTTTGTTTTCTCTTTAGAATTTTGAAGTGATTTATTTGTCTTTTCATAAATTTGAGTCCATCTTAAAGATCCTAATGGATAGTAGACCACTTCTCTCTAATTAGAAGTTGTTTAGTAAATTTTTCTTTGTCCTTTTATTCTTGAGTTGGTTTTATGGAAGGAATGCATGTATGAGTAAGACTTTGTGATATTTCTAGAACAAAAACGAATCTCTATTAATGTAGGAACTTGATGATATGTTTAGATTGTTGATCAGAGTATCTTATATACAAGTTTAGTCTTCTTGTAAGAGTAGTGAAGTTGAAAACTTAAGGTTTAAGCAAGTTTTAAAAGTAAAACTGTCATAATATTGAGTTTTGTGCATAGATTGTATTTTGTTTGAGAATATTTAAAGTGTTTTGAATTTTGATATGAATAGTATACGTGATGATGAATTTTGAAATATTTTTAATAATACTTTGCAATATAGTTAATTTTCCTTGTAGACATTACTAATTAGTAATATACTATATGAATGAGATGTTGAAAATTATATGTACAATAAATGATATATTATTTAAGTAAACATGCTTAAGTGAATGTATTATTTGAGTCACTATAGTGATCGTTTTGTTTGATACTTTTGTTAAATGAATGAAAGCATATGTGTTTAGTGAATGTATCATCTAAATCACTATAGTGAGGACTTCATTTGATACCATTGTGTAAGTGAATTCTATTTGCTCAAGCAGAGATGTCATCTAATTCTCATATTTTAGTAGGTTTCTTATGCTTATATGTAAGAATTACTGAGTTGTGTGCTTAACTAATTTAGTTTATTTAATTTAGGTGAATTGTGATGTATACATACAACCATATGTATATATATATGTAGAGAGAGAAAGAAAGAACATACATATATGGAAATAAAATATGAATAATATGTTTTAAATTTGGGACAATTCATGAGTTGTAGTGTGAGATTATGTATTAAGTATGAGAATCTACAAAAGATCTTTAACATTACTAATGGTTTAAGTTACACCAAGTGGTGAGAACTTTGAGATAAATTTATTGCACATCTGACACACTATGGATCCCGAATTTCGGATGCTTTAAACTTATCTTATACTCATGGAAATGAACTTTGTAATGCTTATATGGGAATAATGTTAGTTTCTAATAGGAATTGTTTAATATGAATCTTTCATAAAATATCGATAGATATTTCATAAAAAATATCCTTTAAAATATTGATAAATATTCCTTGTGGAATATTCTTGATAGACGAACACATATGTGTATAAGTCTAATGAGAAGATGGTGATTGGAAATGAGTTATGAAATTCGTTGTGGATGCAATGATATAAAATTTTAATGTTTTTATGTTTATTCTTAATAAATTTCCTTTGTTATATGTAATAACTTGCTATGAATATATTGAGTGTATAAATACATTGAGATAAAAAATTTAGAATTGCATGTAAAAGGGCTTAAGAGTAAAACTATAATGTTATTTATTTAGTAGATGAAGCATACATGTATAGATATTTTGTTAGTTTAACTAATATTTATATTTTGTGTGAATGCCCAAACTCTTCATTTACTCTATTACTTTATTTACTCTATTACTCCTAGTCTATTATAAGAAGCATAATGACCAAAAATATTTCAATTATTCTATTTTTTTAAGAATGATAACTTTAATTTATAATAGGATAATAATAAAGGTATATAATTAGTGTTATTAATGTAATATTTTATATAAATAATAAATATTTTTTTTATTAAATGTAATATTTAATAAAAATAATTAATATTATTAAATATAGTGTTTAATAAATATAACTTGTTTCAAAATATTAATGAATGATTATTCAATAGGACTTTTTATTATTGACTTCTAAATTAAAAACTACTACTATTAAATAATTTTAATTACTACAAAATCATACGCACATAAATTTAATTAATAAGTAATGTTATTTAATATATTTATTAATTAATATTATCTACAATTTTTTTTATTTAATATATATTTAAAAATACATATATATATTTAATACAATTTATGTATTTATTAATGTATATGTTTAAGAAATACATGTATTTTTAATACAATAAATTTTATTCTTATCGGAAAAATTGTTTACTTCCTCTTATTATGCTAAATATAATTATTACAATCAAATACACATAAATTTAAGATTTTATAAATATAATTAATATATTAAAAGTTATTTAAATAA
>Ga0123342_1003276_pt1 | contig 26112 bp, 12 predicted proteins | sample Turbeawhitnodule_FD_89960 | JGI IMG/M metagenome (GOLD analysis project Ga0123342, IMG submission 89960) | Root nodule microbial communities of legume samples collected from Mexico - Turtle bean Mexico white nodule | ecosystem: Host-associated > Plants > Roots > Nodule | place: Mexico: Nepantla...
CTTCTCCTTTCCCCCCATTTCCATTTTTCACTTTCTCTCTCCTCTTTATTTTAATATTATAATATTTCTGGCTTCTATTTGATATTACTCTTTTAAAGAGAAACTTGCTAGTTCTGATCCTCGGAAATTACCGGGAAGTTCCTGTTGTATCCTGGGGGACTTGCGGAATACACCGCGGATAAGTCCTTACGGACAGTGATTACTCACGCCTCGAGAAACTTTTTTTGTTCGTTTTAATATCACTATTTTCATAGATATATTATCCTGATTTTAAAACAATAAAACATAGAAATACAATAAATTAAATAGATTAAAAGTGTTTGAAAATAACTGTATCTACCAAATTCATATTTTTGGGATAAATCATGTTACCAAATTATTTTCAAACATATTTAATCAAAGTAAATAATTGCTTTTAAAAGAAGCATGAGTAACAGTGACATTTTTTTTCACATATTCTTCACATTAGATTAAAAAAATCAGAAAGTTTTATGAATCTCATTATTTATTTAATAATTTCACTGTAATTTTATAATTTATAATAAAATCTAATTGCTGGGTCTCTGTCTCACCAGCATGCAATGAAAGATTGTCAGAATGTGAAAATAGAAAGATTGTTGCAGTAACAACAAATTGAAAAGAGAGTTTTTTTATTTGTTTAAAAGAAAGAAATAGCGAAGGCTCCAACAACAACAACAGCAACAATGGGATCTCTTAGAAAGGAAGTGTGACACAGAACACAATCCATGATTTCCAATTCTACGTTCCCAACAATGGATCCCCGTTAGCTTTGATTCATGCCCTTTACAAGCTACCCTGTAAGTTTTCATTTTTCTTCCATTTTATTTCTCATCATTTCTCTGGGGTGCCATTGTGTGTGTGAATTCAAACTTCAACGTAGATTCAAGGACCCTTCTGTAGAATTTTGTTTAATGCAAAATGGGCTGTGTCATTGATTTGATCATTGTCACCATGCCAATCAAATTGTCTATGAAACGGGTTCAATGAGAAGGGTCAGATTTCATGGTAGATCTAATGTTTTATCAACTTCGTGTTATGGGTTTAAAGTTGGATTGCGGTTCCATCTGGATTGATCTGCATCCTCAACTGGTTCACTTTTGTCTTGAATTGATCTTTTTCTATTTGAATGTGTCCACTAATATGATGTTTCTACGAACTGTGCTATTTCAGAGAGAAAAACGCCTTTGAAGTTTCAGCTCACGAATGAAATATTTGACTTTGAGTGAGAGGAACCAAATATACATTAATCAATATCTAATCTACCTGATTCAATGAGTGAGTGTGCCTGAGCAACTTATTTTGTTATTTTCGTAAGTATGAAAAACATAGTAATCAAATTGCTGGATTTTTTTGGTGATGGAGAAGGTTACCATTGGTTATAATTTTTCAAATGAGATATAATGTATTCGGCTACTGATCTGTTGTTGCAGGCCAAACATTTTGTGCTGCTGAAAGGCTTGAAAACGTTGTTTAGTTTGCTTAATTCAGTGAGTCATTTTCTTTGGGATAAGTTCTTTATTGTATTTGTATGACTCTGAAAATATTTGATACGTTCCCATTACTCTGAACCAAGGCCTCTTCCTATATGTGTTTGCATGCGGGTTTATTGTTTGTATGGTCTGCTAATGTATTCACCGTGCATGCTCCTCCTTTCTTCCTTGACAAATTTCTCTACAGTTTTACTGGGTACTTGGGTTGTGTTTCATATGTATGTAATTTGCATCTGTTTTGAATTTGGATTATTTGTGTTACAGAATATTGATGCTTGATTGGAGTCATGAACACGTGGGAGTCCTTCTCACTGTATTGATTGTCTCTTTCTACATTGTCTTTGTTAGGGCTTTTGTTCATCTCATTCTCAACATTCTTTTAATAAATGTGAACCTGATCCTTTTTTAAAAATAGGACACCTAAAGATGCAAATGCAAACTGATCTTAATGCGATAGAGGATCAATATGGGCAATGTGAGGCGAAATATCCAAACAAAACTGCTATAGCATGCATGATAAATGCAGAAATTAGTGCTGTGTTGGCAGTTATGCGAAGAAATGTTAGATGGGGAGTTCATTACATGTTAGATGATGACCAATCAGAGCACTTCCTTGTTCAGTCATTAAAGACGCTGAGGAGGCAAATTTTCTCATGGCAGAATCAATGGCATACCATCAACCCTGCATTGTATCTACAGCCTTTTTTGGATGTGATACGATCAGATGAAACTAGTGCACCTATTACTGGTGTTGCTTTGTCATCTGTTTACAAAATCTTAACTCTAGATGTGATTGATCAGCACACTGTCAACGTAGGGGATTCCATGCACTTGGTGGTTGATTCCATCACTAGTTGCAGATTCGAAGTGACTGATCCTGGATCAGAAGAAGTGGTATTAATGAAGATTTTGCAAGTTCTTCTAGCTTGTGTGAAAGGTAAAGCATCTGTAATGCTGAGTAACCAACACATTTGCACCATAGTGAATACTTGTTTCCGAATAGTTCATCAAGCAGGAACCAAAGGTGAGCTGTTGCAACGAATAGCACGGTACACAATGCATGAACTGGTTAGGTCTATATTTTCTCACCTTCAGAATATTGACAACACAAAGTGTGGATTCATAAATGGGAGCGCTACCTTAAAGCAAGTGGTATAAGATTTGTGTTTCCTTTGACCTTTTTGGTTGCATTTCACACTTCTTGATGCGATTATTTTGCCAGTTATAGAAACAAAAATTAAAAGGAAATTTCTACTCTGGGCAGGGTAAAATTCTTATTTGCACAAAAAAAAATTTGCTTTGCAATTATAAGTTTTTCTCAGTTAACAAATATGAAATTGTTAAAAGGGGAAATATCCTTAACTTTTTCTTATGTTACTGTATATTATTTATGTGAAAATTTCAATTTCCATTAAAACGGACTAAAGAAAGCCAAGTACATGACTAAGAAATCTTCTAGGTAGATTATCTGAAACTTATAGGGAAAGACGGAAAAATGCTTGTAATAACATATGTTAATAAAATAAAATATGGTGGGGGGTGGTCGAGGAAGAAGCAATGTATCTTTGCTTGATGCATATATTTTATTACTAGTTAGGGTTAGATAGCTGTCTTCTATATTATTAAACTTTCAAATGACAATATTGTATGTTCAAATCTAAATTATCCTTTCAATTGTTCGACTGCCATAAACAAACTGAATTTTTCGAGTTAGAACATGCATAAACTTGAAATTAAGTAATGATATATATATATTATTTTTTCAGAACAATGGACTGAATAATGAGCATGCTTTGGCAAGCAGAGAATTGGAAAATGAGAGGCTTAATTCTGCACAGGATGCCCAACCATTATCTACAATCACTGGTTCCGGTACTGCAACTGTTGTGACAGCAAATGTTGTGGATGAAAACACAGTCATTGCTAGCAGTGGCAACAAGACTGAGCCACACGAATTACAGCTCATGACTGATGGGGTTCCTTGTATGGTGGAAATATTTCACTTCTTGTGTTCTCTGCTGAATGTCACTGAGCATATGGGAGTGAATCCTAGATCAAACACAATGACGTTTGATGAAGATGTGCCTCTTTTTGCATTAACTTTGATTAATTCAGCCATAGAGTTGGGAGGGCCATCCTTCCGCCATCACCCAGGACTGCTGAGTTTAATTCAGGATGAATTATTCTACAATCTTATGCAATATGGTTTATCAGTGAGCCCTCTTGTACTTTCAATGGTGTGTAGCATTGTTCTCAATTTATATGAACATCTTCGTCAAGAACTCAAACTACAGCTAGAAGCATTTTTTTCTTGCGTAATTTTGAGGCTTGCACAAAGCAAATATGGTTCCTCATATCAGCAACAGGAGGTTGTGATGGAAGCACTTGTTGATTTTTGCAGGCAAAAAACATTCATGGTGGAGATGTATACCAACTTTGACTGTGACATAAGTTACAGTGATGTCTTTGAAGATATTGCAAATTTGTTGTCCAAAAGTGCATTTCCTGTGAACAATCCATTGTCTTCCATACACATTCTTGCCTTAGATGGTCTTATTGTTGTAATGCAGGGAATTGCCGAAAGACTAGGTAGTGGATCTTTAAGTTCAGAACAATCTCCTGTAAATTTTGAGGAGTATACACCATTCTGGATGGAAAAGTGTGACAGTTTTGCTGATCCAAATGGTTGGGTTCCTTTTTTCCGCCGAAGAAAGTACATAAAGAGAAAATTAATGATTGGAGCTGATCACTTCAATCGGGATATTAAGAAAGGTCTTGAGTTTCTGCAAGGAGCACATCTTTTGCCTAACAAACCTGATCCCAAAAGTGTTGCCTGCTTTTTAAGATACACAGCTGGGTTGGATAAGAATCTCATTGGTGATTTCCTTGGAAATCATGAAGAATTCTATGTTCAGGTTCTTCATGAATTTGCTAAGACATTTGATTTCCATGATATGACCTTAGACACAGCCCTGCGTGTACTTTTGGAGAGTTTTAGGCTTCCTGGAGAATCACAGAAGATACATAGGGTGCTTGAAGCTTTCTCTGAGAGATATTATGAACAATCACCAGATATCTTAGCTAACAAAGATGCTGCTCTCGTGCTATCATACTCAATTATATTGCTTAATACAGATCATCATAATGTGCAGGTCAAAAAGAAGATGACAGAAGAGGATTTTATCCGAAATAATAGGCGTATTAATGATGGCAATGATCTGCCCCGAGAATTTCTGTCAGAGATTTACCATTCAATTTGTAAGAATGAAATTCGCACCACTCTTGAACCAGGCTTTGGATTTCCTGAAATGACCCCAAGTCGGTGGATTTCTCTGACGCACAGGGCAAATAAAACTGCTCCATACATTGTATCGGATTCCAGAGCATACTTAGATTATGATATGTTTGTGTTGTTGTCAGGCCCAACAATTGCTGCCATTTCTGTGGTTTTTGATAATGCTGAAAATAAAGAGGTATATCAAAGATGTATGGATGGATTCTTAGTTGCTGCTAAGATATCAGCCTACTATCATCTTGAAAATGTACTTGATGATCTGGTTGTGTGCCTCTGTAAGTTCGTTACCGTTTTGGATCCATTATCGGCTGACGATTCTGTCCTGGCCTTTGGAGATGACACAAAAGTAAGAATTGCAACTGAGACAGTATTCACCATTGCAAATAGGTATGGTGATTACATCCGCACAGGGTGGAGGAATATTCTTGATTGCATTTTAATATTTTACAAGTTAGGCCTCCTTCCTACTCGCTTGGCCAGTGATGCAGCTGACGAGTCACAGGTAACTACAGAAATTGGACATGGAAAATCTAACTCAAATTCTTTATTATCATCTAATCTTCAATATAGTGCTCCAAAGAGATCCTCAGGATTAATTAGCAGGTTTAGTCAACTCTTATCACTTGGCTCTGAAGAGATACGACCAATACCGACAAAAGAACAGCTGGCTGCTCATCAGCAAGCTACACAAGCAATTCAAAAGTGTCACATTGATAGCATATTCACTGAGAGTAAATTTCTGCAAGCTGAATCTCTATTGAATCTTGAAAGAGCACTCATCAATGCTGGAGCTCAACATCTGAAAGGAAACAGAATGTCTGAGGATGAAGAGTCTTCAGTTTTCTGCCTGGAGTTATTGGTGGCAATCACTCTGAATAACAGGGATAGAGTTGTACTTCTTTGGAAGGGTGTTTATGATCACATATCCAATATTATTCAGTCAACTGTGATGCCTTGTGCTCTGGTAGAAAAGGCTATTTTTGGACTTCTTAGAATTTGCCACCGCTTACTTCCCTACAAAGAGAACATTACTGATGAACTTTTGAAGTCCCTGCAACTAGTCTTAAAGCTTGATGCACTAGTTGCAGATGCATATTATGAGCAGATTACACAAGAAGTCGGTTTCCTTGTGAAGGCAAATGCTTCTCATATTAGATCTCAGTCTGGATGGTGGACTATTACTGCTCTGCTCTCAATTACTTCTAGACACCTGGAATCATCTGAGGCTGGATTTGATGCACTGTTGTTCATTATGTCTGATGGAGCTCACTTGCTCCCTGCTAATTACATCCTATGTGTTGATGCTGCGAGACAGTTTGCCGAGTCTCGTGTGGGGCAGGTAGATCGATCTATAATTGCACTGGATCTTATGGTAAGTTCTGTCAATTCCTTAGAAAGATGGTCGAGTAATGCTAAGAAAGCTGCGAAAGAAGAGGAAATGGAAAAGATGTTACAGGATATTGGGGAAATGTGGTTTAGGCTAGTTCAGGGACTGGGGAAAGTATGTTTGGACCAGAGAGAGGAGGTTAGAAACCACGCATTGTTATCTTTACAGAAGTGCTTAAAAGGAGCTGTTGGGACTCACCTCCCGTGTGATTTGTGGTTGACATGTTTTGATAAAGTGATCTTCATTGTGCTCGAAGACCTGCTTGAAATTGCGGAGTCACATTCTCAAAAGGTGTACCCAAACTTGGAAGGAACATTTGTTATTGCCTTGAAGCTTATGTCTGAAGTTTTCCTTCAGTTACTCCAAGAACTATCACAATTGGCTGCCTTCTGCGAACTATGGGAGGGTATGCTAAGCTGTATGGAAAAGTGTGCGAAGATGAAATTTAAAGGAAGAAGAAGTGAGAAGCTTCAAGTGCTTGTGCCTGAGCTTCTGAAGAACACTTTGCTTGTTATGAAATCTCGGGGCATACTAGTGCAGACTAATAATGGTTCGGGAGAAAATAGTTTGTGGGAAGTGACATGGCTATACATGAAGAATATTGCTCCCTCATTGCACTCTGAGGTGTTTCCTGAGCAAGATCCAGAGCAGCTACAACACAAACAGGTTAAAGCAGTTGAAAATTTGGGACCTGATGCAAACATTTCTGATCCTTCAAATGAAAAAGATGGCCAAGGAGTTGAGATCAGTTAATTCTACCTGACAGTGCCTAAGCAACCTGAATTGGCTTTTCTGTGTCCCTGTGAACACCCCAACAATATTAGTCTAACCTTGATAAATTTTCATTTTTGTATCTTGAGGTTGTGAGGGTGTTATAGCTGATTATGCAGTGTATGCCATTATTAATGTGGTTGGAGCAGTTTGGTCAGGCTATTCATGAAGTGAAGTTGCCTGTTATTTGGTCTTCTCTCTTTCTCATAATTGCTTCAGGGACTCTTCTTACTGTATACAGATGAAACTTTTGGTTGGAGATATGTTATACTACACAGAGTCACTGAAACTATGAAGCATCAGTATTGTCTTTGTAGGTTGTACAGAACTCAAAATTATCTCTTTTTGTATTGGCTTGGACATGTATTTACTCTGTATGTTAGTGATGTAAACAACACATTTTTTTAGATGATCATAAATGTATACACACATATTAAGATTACCATATACTTAGGAGCAAGTGTTGTTGTAGACCAAGTTCTGTTTATAAATAGGGTAAAATCGTTTTTGGTTTAAGCAAAATTAATTTGCTGTTGTTCAATGTATTCCCTTTGAAAAATCTTATTTTTTTGTAGAACCAAGAAACACAGGTTTTTAACCCATTAAATAGTTGTTTATGGAGATTGAATTTCATCATTTTAATTGATGGGTTAAAAGTTTACATTAAATAAATGGCTGTTTCTTCCTGCACCCTAAACAATTTCTTCCTGCACCCCATATTCTCGAAGAAGACTATTTTAACCCTTTTAAAAATGACTTACGAATTGTTTTTTCTGAAATATTTTTGGAACATATATTTGGAATTTATTTTATTAATTCCTAATTTACCAATCTGGAAATAAAAAAAAATGTGTTCCAGAAAAGATATTTCGGAATGATTTTTTATCTTCTGGATTTCCTAATTTGTAAACACCTTTTGCTTACAGAATCTCTATTTTAAAAACATTTTTGTTTACAGAACCCATATTCCGGAATTACCAAAACTGTGAAAGGATATTTTCAGTATTTCAAAGAATGTAGGGTTGTAGGAGGAAAAATGCAGGAAGAAACTCCCTAAATAAATTAAGTATATAAAGTTTCATGTGATTAGTCCTTTATCAATTATATAAATTGTGTATAAGTATACTTTTAGAAGTATAAGTGTACCTAAATAATAAGACTGCAAATTTATGAATGTTCACTTAAAATTTGGTATATGATCATTAAAATAATATTTTACAATTTTTTAATAGTTCTTGAATTCCTCTTAATTTAATATGTTGTAATAAATTTTCTTGACATTAATTTTATTCTTTAAATATTTGCAATATAAAAAAGGAATGTTAAAATTACAATATATATGTTTTGTGTTTTGAGACAATTAAAAAACTTTTTAATTTCGCAGAAGTTTGACACACAAAATTACTGTTATGTACGTGAAGTATTAAAATGACTAAATTCGTAATTTAAAATAAATACGAAATAAAATTTTCATATTATGATAATCGCAAAATATGAATGAAAGCCTTGAATATTTAAAGTAGTATATTAAATTACTTTAATAATCTTTTTGAATTTAAAATTTATTTTAATAAAGTCTTTCAAGTTAGTTAACATAATAATATTCATTTTAAAACATATTTCTTTTTCGAAAAAATTGTATTAATTTCACTCTCATAATATAATTGTATTAGTTTCTTATAATTTCTGATGTTGTATATATGGAGAGATGTTGTTGTATATATGGAGAAAAGTGAAAATAATATACAAAAAGAAACGACCAACTTTAGAGTTTTTAGTTTACTTTTAATTGATTTTTTTTATTTTCTTTTGATTGTTTTGTTTTAAATATATATATATATATATATATATATATTTGAAAATTCTAATAAAAAATATATTATTTTGTAAACTAAAATGACAATAATGTAAATTATTTATTCATCTTCCATATATTAACATACAATACTGATAAATTATTTTTTAAAGAAAAAATGTGGCAATTTTCCGTGTACGTTTTCACTGTCAAATTTTTGTGGAAGATAATTACTATGATTTTTCTTAAATTAAAATTAAAATTAGATAGATTTGTTTACAGTATAAAATTTATAAATAACATTTACCAGTTTCAAGTTAAACTGATAAAAATGAATCATGAGAAAGTTAACGGATACTGATATGATTATAAAATAATATTTAATATTTACTTATTATTATTACAGCACGATAATAATAAATAAATAAAATTTCCTTAGTTTTTCGAGTCATTTTCTTTTCCTTTCTTTTCTTTTTCAAACTAGTTTACAGAGAGACGCAGTAAAGAATAGAAGATCGAAGATTCCGATGAGGATCAGTAGCAGTACGGAGTTCCGTCAACTTTTCCGTTGAATCGCCGAACAAAGCAACGCCTCGCAACTTTCCGATTCGCAGAGAGTAACAGGTGAGTGTGATTTTTTTGCTTTCGCAGGATGTTGCAATTTCGCCATTCTTTCAGTTGCGTCGAATTTCATCTCAAATTGCTTGAATGAAAATGCTGGATCGCATCGGATCTTCTTCTTCTGCACTTTCATTTTGAGTAGTTGAACTCTTGCACATGTGCATACTTGGGAATTAGGATTTGTGTATGTATACTAATATTTTATACTTACTACATAGGGTAGGGTTACCTTGTGTGTTAGACATTTACATGCCGTGGTGCGGAATTGAATCTGAAGCGTTCTCAGTTTGTGTTTGTATTTCGTGCTTCATTTAAGTTAGGGCATTACTCTGTGCTGCCCTTAAGAATAATGTTGTATAGTGCTACAAAAATATCTTACTGGTTCTCCTAGTACTCTATGGAGAAAGTAGAAAGCGTGGAGAGAAGCATTTAATTATTTGTTTAGGAAGTGGGAAGATTGGAAGGACAAAATAATTTGGTAACTAAATCTGGACCTTTTAGTCTTGATTGGAACAATTATTGATTACTTGGTTTGTGGAAATCTGGACTTGTTATTTTTGTTGTCTCATTGTATTTCAGAAGACTCGGGCCTTGCTTAGATAAAATTCTCCATTAACATTTATAGAAGAAAATAAGAAAAGTTAAATAAGTTTTTTCTTGTAAGCTAAAATGAACTTATGCATAATTCAAATCAACTTCTGTAGAAGTTAATATAAGATTGTTTTACAATACTGGCTTGTGCATAAACTAAGTTAGCTTTTGGAAGAAACTTCTTCATTTTAATTTCTTGTTTTCTTCTCTCATGAGTGTTTATGAAAAGGTTTATTTAAACAGGCCCTTATTCAGTAATTACTTGGCAACTCGTCTTGGTTACCATACTAGTCAGAGTGCTATAACACAACTCTTTTTAGTTATTTGGGTTGTGGAAGTTCTGATTGGTTATATTTATTGGTTTTTTTTGTACTTATTAGAAAACCCCGTTGAAAATCTATCAGATCCTTGCGCTGCCCTTCAAAGAGTATTGAAAAAATGGGACGTCTGAAGCTGCAAGCTGGTATCAATGCAATAGAGGAGGAGGAACCTGAGGAATGTGATGCTGCCTACCCTGACAAAACAACTTTGGCATGCATGATCAATTCAGAAATTGGTGCTGTTTTGGCGGTGATGAGGAGAAATGTCAGATGGGGAGGCCGTTATATGTCAGGTGATGATCAGCTGGAACACTCTCTCATTCAGTCTTTCAAGACAGTGAGAAGACAAATCTTTTCATGGCACCACCATCAGTGGCAAGCTATCAACCCTGCCTTGTATCTACAGCCATTTTTAGATGTAATTAGATCTGATGAAACTGGTGCCCCAATTACTGGTGTTGCTTTGTCATCTGTCTACAAGATCTTGACTCTTGATGTGATCGATCAAAATACTGTCAATGTTGAGGATGCCATGCACTTGGTGGTTGATGCTGTCACTAGCTGCAGATTTGAGGTCATTGATCCTTCTTCAGAAGAAGTTGTTTTAATGAAGATACTACAAGTTCTCCTAGCTTGTATGAAAAGTAAAGCATCTATAATGCTGAGTAACCAACATGTTTGCACCATAGTGAATACTTGTTTCCGGATTGTTCATCAAGCAGGAAGTAAAGGCGAGTTGTTGCAGCAGATAGCACGATACACAATGCATGAACTTGTAAGGTGTATTTTCTCTCACCTTCAAGATGTTGGCAATACTGACCATGCACTGGTTAATGGAAGCACTAACTTGAAACAGGAGGTATGAGAATCCTGCTACCTACTTTCAAAGGCTATATTTTTTCCCATGATTATTGTTTTAGCTTTTGGGGAAAAAAATTCAAAAATTCATACAAAGTGGAATTGGGGTGGGGGAGAGGGTGATCCTTTTCTTAGTATTTATTTCCTAGAGTTAGCAGTTTGGTCATCAAGAATTTCATATTTATACCATCTATATGATTTTTTGTATTTGGCCATTATTCTTGCAGACTGGAGGTTTGGATAATGACTATGCATTTGGAAGTAGACAATTGGAGAATGGCAGCATGAGTTCTGAATATGATAATCAGTCATTATCTACAAACTCCGCTCCCAATGTTTCAAGTGTTGTGAAAGCAACTGTGATGGATGAAAACACAGCCATAACTATTAGTTGCAAGGATGGTGTACCGTATGACATGCATCTCATGACTGAACCATATGGCGTTCCTTGCATGGTGGAAATATTTCACTTTTTGTGTTCTTTGCTGAATGTTGTTGAGCATACGGGAATGGGTCCTAGATCAAACACGCTAGCATTTGATGAAGATGTGCCTCTCTTTGCCTTAACTCTTATTAATTCTGCAATAGAACTTGGAGGACCTTCTATTTGTCGTCACCCAAGGTTGCTGAGCTTAATTCAGGATGAATTGTTTCATAATCTGATGCAATTTGGTTTGTCAATGAGTCCCCTTATACTTTCGATGGTTTGTAGCATTGTTCTCAATCTGTATCATCATCTTCGTACAGAGCTCAAATTACAGCTAGAAGCATTTTTTTCTTGTGTCATTTTAAGACTTGCACAAAGCAGATATGGAGCTTCATATCAGCAGCAAGAGGTAGCAATGGAGGCCCTTGTTGACTTTTGCAGGCAAAAGACATTTATGGTAGATATGTATGCTAACTTTGACTGTGACATAACTTGCAGTAATGTCTTTGAAGACCTTGCTAATTTGTTGTCTAAAAGTGCATTTCCTGTGAATTGTCCATTGTCTGCCATGCATATTCTTGCTCTGGATGGTCTTATTGCTGTTATACAGGGAATGGCCGAAAGGATAGCCAATGGATCTGTTAGCTCCGAATATTCTCCAGTGAATCTTGAAGAGTATACTCCATTCTGGATGGTTAAATGTGAGAATTATAACGATCCAAATCATTGGGTTCCTTTTGTCCGCCGAAGAAAGTACATAAAGAGAAGATTGATGATTGGTGCTGACCACTTTAATCGTGATCCTAAGAAAGGTCTGGAGTTTCTCCAAGGAACACATCTTTTGCCTGACAAACTTGATCCCCAAAGTGTTGCCTGCTTTTTCAGATACACTGCTGGGTTGGATAAGAATCTTGTTGGTGATTTCCTAGGAAATCATGACGAATTCTGTGTTCAGGTTCTTCATGAATTTGCTGGAACATTTGATTTCCAAGACATGAACTTAGATACTGCTCTGCGTCTATTCTTGGAGACCTTCAGATTGCCTGGAGAATCACAAAAGATACATAGGGTGCTTGAAGCTTTCTCCGAGAGATATTATGAACAATCACCACATATCCTAGCTAACAAGGATGCTGCTCTTGTGTTATCATACTCCATGATAATGCTTAATACAGATCAACACAATGTGCAAGTTAAAAAGAAGATGACAGAAGAGGATTTTATTCGGAATAATAGGCTTATTAATGGTGGCAACAATCTGCCTCGAGAAATGCTGTCAGAGATTTACCATTCAATTTGTAAGAATGAAATTCGCACAACCCCTGAACAAGGTGTTGGTTTTCCTGAAATGACACCAAGTCGATGGATTGATCTAATGCATAAGTCCAAAAAAACTGCTCCATTTATTGTATCTGATTCTAAGGCCTACCTTGATCATGATATGTTTGCCATAATGTCAGGCCCAACAATTGCTGCCATCTCTGTGGTATTTGATCATGCTGAACAGGAAGAGGTATACCAAACATGTATGGATGGATTTTTGGCTATTGCTAAAATTTCAGCTTGCCATCATCTTGAAGATGTTCTTGATGATTTGGTAGTGTCTCTTTGTAAGTTCACTACACTTTTAAACCCGTCATCAGTTGAGGAACCAGTCCTAGCCTTTGGAGATGACATGAAAGCTAGAATGGCAACTGTTACAGTTTTCACTGTAGCAAACAGGTATGGTGATTACATTCGCACAGGTTGGAGAAATATTCTTGATTGCATCTTAAGACTGCACAAGCTTGGTCTTCTTCCTGCCCGTGTAGCCAGTGATGCAGCTGATGAGTCAGAGCTTTCTGCTGAAACCGTTAATGGAAAACCTATTATGAATTCTTTATCCTCAGCTCATATGCAATCTATTGGCACTCCAAGGAGATCCTCAGGATTGATGGGTAGGTTTAGTCAACTCTTATCTCTTGATACTGAGGAACCAAGATCACAACCTACTGAACAACAACTTGCTGCCCATCAGCGCACCCTACAAACCATACAGAAATGTCATATTGACAGCATATTCACTGAGAGTAAGTTTCTGCAAGCTGAATCTTTATTGCAGCTAGCAAGAGCACTCGTGTGGGCTGCAGGGAGACCTCAAAAAGGGAACAGCACACCTGAGGATGAAGATACAGCAGTTTTCTGCCTGGAGTTGCTGATTGCAATTACTTTGAATAACAGGGATAGAATTGGTATTCTATGGCATGGTGTGTATGAACACATATCCAATATTGTTCAGTCAACTGTAATGCCCTGTGCCCTGGTCGAGAAGGCTGTTTTTGGACTATTGCGGATTTGCCAGCGGTTGCTTCCCTACAAGGAGAACATTGCTGATGAACTTCTGAGATCATTGCAACTTGTCTTGAAGCTTGATGCACGGGTTGCAGATGCATACTGTGAGCAGATTACTCAAGAAGTCAGTCGCCTTGTGAAGGCAAATGCTTCTCACATAAGATCCCAGTTAGGATGGCGTACGATTACGTCACTCCTTTCCATCACAGCTAGACATATAGAAGCATCTGAAGCTGGGTTTGATGCACTATTGTTCATAATGTCTGACGGTGCACACTTGCTTCCAGCTAATTATGTTCACTGTATAGATACTGCCAGGCAGTTTGCTGAGTCTCGTGTTGGACAAGCAGAGCGTTCTGTGCGGGCACTAGATCTCATGGCAGGGTCTGTCAATTGCTTGGCCCGGTGGACCAGTGAGGCTAAGGAAGCAATGGAGGAGGAGCAAGTGTCTAAGTTATCTCAGGATATTGGAGAGATGTGGTTGAGACTAGTGCAAGGTCTAAGGAAGGTGTGTTTAGACCAGAGAGAGGAGGTTAGAAATCATGCTTTATTATCTTTGCAGAAATGCTTGACTGGGGCCGATGGCATTTATCTACCACATAGCATGTGGTTACAATGTTTTGATCTTGTGATCTTCACCGTGCTAGATGACCTGCTTGAGATTGCACAGGGACACTCTCAAAAGGACTACCGCAACATGGAAGGCACCCTTATCTTAGCAATGAAGCTCTTGTTCAAAGTGTTTCTTCAATTACTCCCCGAATTATCACAATTAACAACCTTCTGTAAGCTATGGTTGGGTGTACTGAGCAGAATGGAAAAATATATGAAGGTGAAGGTTAGGGGGAAACGAAGTGAGAAGCTTCAAGAGACAGTGCCTGAGCTGCTTAAAAACTCCTTGCTTGTTATGAAGATGAGGGGTATACTAGCGCAGAGGAGTGCCTTGGGAGGTGATAGTCTCTGGGAACTAACATGGCTACACGTGAATAACATTTCACCGTCATTGCAACTTGAGGTATTCCCTGAGCAGGATTCTGAGCATTTGCAGCACAAACAGGGTGAACCAATAGGAGGTTTGGTGCCTGATGATAAGGGTTCTGTTCCTTCGAGTGAAACAGCAAGTCGTGAAGATGCTGGCATTGTTGGTTAATTAGAGTTTTCATGTTGCTGCTACCTGAATCGGTTTTGCTGTTTATAATTATACACATCTTCCCTGACCTCAAAACACTGATTGTGCAGAATTTGGGGATCACATACGCATCCTAATTTTTTTTTGCCACTGATAGATGCAGAAGTATTATATGAGGGGAAGTATAGTTCTCAGGCAAGGACGTTGCAAGTTGATCTAGTGAAATCTCTGTCACCTGTCAGTTGCCATTGCCTTTTCTCGTTCCCCATAGAAGCTTCTTGTTCCCGTAATTTAGATGAAATATATTGTAGCTCGAGATAGATTTCTACCTTTCAGCGGGGTACTGTATGGCTTCCCTTTCTACCCATGGAGCTGCGGCAGGGATAGTAAGCCTAAATTTCCTATAAATTTTTACACAAAACCTCCATTTGCTCTTACTGCAGCATGCATATAATGGGTATGACAACAGATAGTTCTGATTTTACAGGCTGATTGTCTGTGTGATAAACCTTGAATCGTTTATGCGTGGCATTAGATATATTGATGTTTTGTGCCTTTGTATTTAGTATTTACATCCTAGTATTCACCTTTTTTCCTGAGCCAAATATTGGTCCTTGACTTTAGGCATGCACACAGAGTAGCATCTTCCCTTCCTAGTTCCCGTGTAATTTGGATGTTAAACAATGGACCAAAGACAATGTTATTCCCAACAGAATTACAGATATGTATTATATATGCTTGAGTGATTTCAGAAGTTAATTGTTCGAAATAGTTTGGAATGGTAGCGAATGCATGCACTTACGGAATGCTTACCAATTGACAACTCCATTTTTGATTCTTACATTTTTACGCATAGTTCAAATGTTACACGTGCCGTGTGAAAAAAAACGAATTTCAGATTCATAGCATCCACTGTTATTCATGGTGCTACTTACGAGTCCTTCCTCTTAGAACACTAAGCATCCCAAACATATTATTACAGCCTAGAGTAAGTGTGAAGATTCTAGGCAAATCAATTTATTGGAAGTGTTCGAGTTTAATTCATTTATTTAAATGAGTGAAATTTACAAATTAAGGTTGGCTCATACTTAATTCATTTAACTCGGTTATGACTTAATTACTCATTTGAATTATTTTCCTTAATATTATCAGTTTAATATTTAAAACAAGCATGTTTATAGTAAAAAGTAAAATAAAAGTGAAGGCAGCAGCTATAAAATAACTTAAAAGAGTAAGATGAAAATTTCGATACAAAAATGATGACCTTTTAAAAAGTTTAACGCGTTAGTTTAAAATATAAATCTTAAAAAATAGAGTTAGTAAGTTGGATAAGTGGTAGATGTAAATTAGTAATAAAATCAGAATATTCAAGTAAATCAATAAATTAATTACCACTCTTTGGGCTTACATAGATCTCTGATTACTCAAACTATTAATGATAGATAAGCTTGCAAAACACAGTTTAACTTATATTTCAACCTTAGACTTTTTATTGGTTAAATAAATAAACTAAATCCAACATTTAATAAACCAAACCCAAATAATTCACTAATGACAAGACGGCAAATTCTCCTTTCACCATATCAATTCAAACATGTACCAATTTACTAAAAATGGCACTCCAAAATAACAAAAATAACCTTAAACAAAATGTGAGTGTGGATAAAAATTATTTCCAGAACCATTTTTCCGAAAATATTTCATATTTAAATTTCTAAAACACATTTTTAAATTCCAAAAATTCTTATATGGAATGTATTTTCAATTTTGTATTTCGGAATGTTTTTTTTAGTTTTGAATTATATTTATTATTTCGGATTTGAAAATCTAAAATAAAGATCTTTGGAAATTTTAAAAAAAATATAAGTTTGCAAGTTAAAATTGATATGGTAGTTGATATGGTAAATGGAGAAATTGTCTGAGAAGAAAAATTGATCTTCCAAGTGCAAAACATCTGACCTCCTACAATAGTACCTAGTTTTTTTACTAAAAAATAGTTTTTTTTTTCACAATTGTGATCATAAGGATCCATCCATGATGTCGAGACACACACGGTAAAAACAATATTGTAACTTCTAGCCGTCAGTTTTACAGTTTTCGGCAGTTAAAGGAACTGTTAGTTTTGCGCAAAACCAAACAAGTATTTAACATTCCAAAGTAGATCATTAATATGCATTGTTTTATGTAATCAAAATTGTTCTTAATATCCAGTGTAAGAAGTTAAACAATTAGCCTGCATGCACAGTAAAATGGAGAAGGAAATAACACAATTAAGAAAAAAAAAGTTATTTGGCCACAAAACATGGCCTAATTCAGGTTACGTCACCAAATTTATGCATGTTATAAAAGAAGAGAATAAACAACACCTTACCAAATCTTCTCCCTCTTCTAACCGTTCTTCTAACAAGCAAAACGACATTTATCTGTACTTCCTTACTCATCCTCAACCTGGTGAAAAATAATGTAACATCTGTTTAGTACAAGAAAATCATTAAATAATAACTAAATTTAGAAACAAAATATAATTACTTACTATATTAACTAAATTAGATATTATGTTAAATATTAAAAAATTATTGGTATCTAAGGAGATTTCTATTATTAATAAAAACTTATAAAATAGTTTCTCCATTAATATTTAAATTTACTACCAAAATTTTAGCTACTAATATTTTAGATTCTAAATTAATTGCCAATTTGAAAACTACTTTATAAATTTTTATTAATAATAAACATTATTTTAGATATCAATAATTTTTTTAGTTTATAAAATAATATTTACTTTAGTCAATATATTAACTAATTATTTTGTCATCTAAAATTAGTTTCTATTTCAAGATTTTATTGTAGTGATTACTGGCAAGGAACCATTCCATCATTGAACAAAATTAAGTTCTTAATAGTGCACACCTGAGATTGATCTAGATTTATCCAGGACTAGGAGCAACAGTTTTCATTCTCTGCACAACATTATTCAAAGATTTCCTAGGTCTGCAGTTCAGTTCTCAGAACCTGCACAGAAGGCTCACCAAAGTAAAGTTGAAACTTGAACATCAAAATACATAGAGGAATCATCTTTACCATTGCTGGTGAGGTGGTGGCAATTTCTAGTGTCAAAGACATTAACATCAAATGAAGAGCCATAATGAGGGAAGGTCTTCCTGCAGTCCATAAGAAACATGTGCTTGCATGATTGAAAAGGGAAGCAAAAGCCAGAATATGAAAGAAAAAACAATACATATCTAGATATTTGAGGCCATACAAACAAGTGGAAAATTTCTCGAGACATTTATTATAAGTTGAGACTATGAATATTTTGACAACTATATATGTACAAGGGTGGAAATGTTAGGGGTAACACCTACAAGACTCACTATAGTGATCTACTAACTATGCCGACCAAATAAAATAGCTGATTCCTAAGCAGTAACTGTTTCTTGAGGTCTGCACTTCCTAATCCTGATATGCATACTACCATTCTTTATGCTTCCACCCCACAGTAATTGGCAGCAATGCCTGCGCAGTACCTGGTTAAGTACAGCCAAATCAAATGATTAATTTAACAGCCATTTTTAAACTCCAAATGTATATGGAATTCAATTCTGTTCAAGCATATTATTATCATGACAAGCTAAGAAGTTCTAGATCCAAAGATGTTTTTGTTTCAGTTGTGTGTGTTGAGAGAAAAGATTAAGAGAGTTACATTCTTCCAATATTCTGGGTCCAGCTTCAAGGCAGAAACTCTAATTCTTTCCACTTCCACGTTATTAATGTCTTTTCTTGTGCACTTCCCTTCCTTGCCTTCATGTTTCTTGTAGATAGTGACACTTCCACTTTTTCCAACCTTTGTAACCTCATCCAGGAAAAACACAGCTGGCTTCTGGCACGGGTCAGAGCTCATTGGTCTAGTATTGAATGTGAAGGGACCGTCCTTCCAACTTCGCCAAGTCTTAAATGTCTGCAGTGGCATCTGCAAGTCTGCTGCTACCAACAATAATGGATATATTTGTATAGTGTAACCCCATGAGATAGATATTGACCATCTGTGCTTATGATCATAGCAAAAACTTTGCTGCACTATCCGGGCAGGGTCAGCGTCGTATGCACTGATGAGCTTTTCCATTGAGTGAAATTGAGTCTGGTTGGGAAACAAGGAGTTCAATTGGCCAAGGTGATGGAGTGATAGAAGTGGTACCAAGGGATGTGCAGCTAGAAGACCATATGGATCCCCTCTTATGTCAAGCTGAAAGAAAAAAAGGTCATTAATAAACAAAATTTATTGAGCATGGACAAGTCCAAAGATGCAAGCTGAACTAACGACATTTGAAACATGAATGTGATTGATTCTTTCTTCATTTGGCAGAAAACAATCAAAAGATTAGCTTGCACCTATGTTTAATATTGCTGAGTTTAATTTTTATGCACTCACAATGATAAGGGTTTTTATACTGTCAATCAATCACAAATCTTGCTAAAAATGACTTTACAAGGAAAATTCTGACTGGTCTGCAATTTAAAATCCCTTTACGCTGAGTGTACTCTATTTATCCTATTGCTAAACTTCCAAAGTTTGTGGTACGTAGATGTCAAGCAGGAGGGGAGTCAAAGGGAGATTGACCAACTATGTATATCAGTGTATAGTTTGTTTGTACCAAAAAGTACACAAATGTAACAAGTTGAAAAAGAATATACCTGGTGGAATCCAACTTCTCTGGTAAGAGGCACCCCAATTTCATTCACACAGGCCCAAACTCTTTGATCAGAACCATAAAAATAGTAGTATCTGCTTAGACAACCATCCATCATTTTGTCTAGTTGAGCAGCTAATGCATAACTGATCGCAAATCCACCTCCACCAAAGGCCATGTTATAAGAATGCATCACATCTTGCTCAACACTCTCAGAACTCCCACCAATATAGTACATTTGATTGTGATCATATTTTCCCAAGACAGTAACTAAGTTCTCAGTAAAGAACACAGTATCATCGTCTCCCATTACAAACCACCTAACATTTGGTAAACCAAGTTTAAAGCTCTCATAAACTATCCGGGCAATCCGAACTGCAGATGCTGAGTGCACATACTGGAACCGCCTCCAGCCCTGTGAGATTTGATATGGAAGTAACATGTCATCATGCAAAATCTCAGGCTTCTTGTCAAGCCAAACAAAACCTCTTGTGGTGTTTGGTTTCCACCATAGTTTACTGTAGTTGCTACGGTCATGCCAAGTGTTAGATGACCCAGCAATGCCAAACAGAATATGTGAGATGTTTGTTGGTCCGCTGTCAATGACAGAAGTATTCTGTACAGTATGTATATGCTCCGGTAAGGGGAACCATCGGTCTGGTTTAGCAAATGCTGAATGGAGGGCAAGTGATATGGAGGCAACAAGGCACACAAGTATGCCAAACCTTATTAAGAGTACAACCATATCACCAAGTCTTTCTGGGAAAAAAGATAGTCTGGATGCTTTAAGAGGAGACTCATGACCAGGTTCCAAGCGATTGTGGCTCATCTTCTCCCTACTACATTTGAAATAACTCATTAGAAAGAATTTAGACATGAATCATAACAAATCATATAACTCGCAATTGATCAAAGTCACTATGAAACAATTCCATTATATTTCAATTGCTTACTTTTTATCTATGAAAACCTCATTTGCTTAGAATAATAATAATAATAATCCAATAAGTGGATGCGCCAAGTTTCTTATTAAGCAAGGATAATCCTTAAACCTGATGAATTTATTTAAACCATTAATTATTTTTCTAATTGATGCGCTAAAAGATTTAAAGTTCAGAACCATTAACCAGAATAAGCCAAACTAAGGTCTTTTACTAAATCAATTATTTTCACCAGACCTATGGCATCTCAAAATTGCTCAATAAAATAGTGTATCAAACATAACATGATAGCAGGAGGTCCATGGATGGTGTTTGATCACTATTTAGTGGTAGGAATCCAAGTGAGTCCGAGTCTCACATTGATTGTTGGATCTTTCAAGAAGGATACACCGGGGAGATTCAATACCACTTAGCTATGAGCAAATCCATATAAGAGATTATGACACCAAGTTCAACCTTAAACCTTAAGACAATGGGTTTACGGGTCTTCTTCCTTGCATGTTGCTCAATTTTCCCATTTTTATTCAATGTGGACTCAAACTCACACTTGAAATCCTAACATTTTGGGAATTTCTTTACGGAGTCCAAATTTTGTATTGCCTAGGTGCAAAGATAAGAAGAAATATGATACGGATTAGGTTTTCAGACCTTAATCTAGTCTTTAATGATGAAAGCTTCCCTTTAGTGGCTTCATTGATTAAAAGATCAATCAAAGTTGATACTAATACACTTCGGGCCAAAAGAGGCTCATTTGAAAGAATATGTGTTGAAATTGATCTAACTCAATTAGTTGTGGGGACAATTTGGATTCAAGGACACTGGTATTACGTGGAATATGAGGGACTGCAAGTCGTTTGGAGTGCATGTGGATGTTTTGGTCACTTGGTAATTGCCTTCATCAGATATGGAAAGAGATGAACAAAATGGAGAAACAACTAGAACAAATATCAAAAGAAGAAAGAACTAAGGTGGTGAAAAGAAGAAAAAGAAAAGCAAAGGAAATAAAATCAAGATATAGCTAGTAACGGGAGATTCTGTCATTGGGATAGAAAAATCTAATGATATAATTCAAAGATATGAAGACTTAGATAAAAAAATTCATGGAGTAAAGGATTATTACAAGAAAAAACGACAACCTCAATAGGATAAGGTTTTTTCGAAAGGGAAACTCAACAATGTACCTCTTATCAAATCTGTCCACACATAAAAAGGAAGAAAATTATAAGCTTTGATGGTTAATAAAAGGAGGACCTTAGACAACAAGGTAGAGAATAAGAGTTTGTTTGAGTTTACTAGTAATCCTCCTATAATTGGAAATAAGCAAAAAAGGAGGAGGAATGAAGCAAGTCAAAGTGAATATGTTAGTGGTGAAAACTTTGTAGGAAAGGAAGTAAACAAGAATGAGATGGATACTATTATTATTAGATCACATCAGCAAGCAAATAGTACACAAGATATGCATGTTGGGAATCTTTCTTTGAAATTATATGCTTATCTAGATGGTATGGTTGAAGATACAACTTCTGGTTCTAGTAAATTTGGAACTAAAGGGCTAAGCTTTTACTACAAGGTCCAACAATTTACAGAATACAGAAGTTTCTTGGGAAGTCAGATTGAAGTAGTGCCAGAAATGAAAATGATAAATGAGATTGATACGAACCAAGGTCAGAGCCAAGTAGTTTTACTTGTTCCTTTTCATTCTGTCTTTCATGATGAACTTTAAAGATGTTAAAGTGCTTTCCTGGAATATTAGGGGAGTCAATAATCAAATTGCTAAAAGAAACATAAGGTATATTATTCGGAAACATCACCTATCTTTCATGAAAGTTATTAATAGCATTAACCAAGTTGTGACTTTCTATTAGAACATAGAATAAAAAATGGTGGTGTATATTATGGACCTTCATCTTACTTGTGAGGCTGGTTATAAGGAACACTATATGCTTACTCAGATTCTATGCACACTCTTCCCACAGCATGAGTACCTTTCTCTAATTCTCTATACATGGTATGTTAACGAGAGGGTGGAATGAAAACCAGAGACATGGAGCATATTACAGTGACAACCTTCGTCTACACACTTCAAGCTCACTAGATTGAAGTTGACTTGAGAGAAAAATTTATCTTAATGTCTTTGTTATCTTATTTTATTTTATATATTTTTTCCCTTAAAAAGTGGTTAATTGTGTATATAATAAATAAATTAAGCTGAATTGCACTGTAAAAGAATTCCTGGGGAGAAGACACAGCAAGTAATATATTTACTGGGGGTTAACATACCAAAACGTTGTTAAAATGTATTTCTGAGATACAAGTACAAAAGTAAATCAATTAAAATAATGTTTTCACCGTATAGTAACAGTACCCTTTTTTGCATCGACATAATTCACATAAAATGCATCTATGAAAATGATAAATTTAGATCACACCATCACTCACTTTGAAAAGAATAAAAACTGAAAGCATTTGTGTTCTCAAAGGCTGCTGCATAGCCAAGAAGAGTATAATCAAATGAATCATATTTAAGGATGAAATTGGAACACTTTGTTTTTTTTTTCCATTCGGGAAGAAGCTTGAGTGATAATGTAAAGATGATATATTATCGTTATCTTTAAAAATAGACATGGGAGAGGATACATAAAATCCCAACAATTACTTAAAGCAGAACAGAAAAAACCTTCAAACACTTCATACCTCAGTTTAAGGATCAAATTGGAATACTTCTTTTCCTTTTGTTTGGTTATACAATTCTGCTACTGCCCTTTGCATCAAGTTATGACTTTTTTTAACCGCAACCTGTTCTGGCTCTTATTCCTGAACAACTCCCTGCAATGAAACAGAATAACAAAATTATATAAAACAAAATCCCACAAAAATAAAAACATAAAGGTTAAAACTTCACATGAAAAGATGAAGATGGCGATGACCCAGATGAATAATAGAAAGAAATTAATGATGACAGAAGAAAAACAAAAAAAAAATTGGAAATTTTGATCATACCCCCTCAGCAGAAGAAGGGTAGGTTCCCATCATTCAACAGAATTCTCTTCTCCTTCTTCTTTTGTATTTGTGCTGGTTTTGTTATGGTGCAGAATCCTGAGACCATGTCTGAGATCATGATCTGCTGTTCACATTGCATATAAAAGGAGAACATTGTACATTTACACAGAAGAAGAGTGAGAGGAATGACTCAATTTTTTGTTGGGACCTTGAGGGGTCGGTTATGGAACATCATGGCCATGTGTCATGTAATATGCTCTCTTGCATCATCATGCACTCACACTGTTACACATTCATAGAAATTAGTTTCCAAAGGTTGTTTTTCTAAGTGTCTTTAACTTTTATTATTATTTCTTTTTCAAAGAAATACATTTTTATTGAAAAAGTTAAAAGTGGCATTTCCACCACTAACAATATATGGTATATATTCTTCTAAGAGATACAAAGGTTATTTTCGGTATAGGTTGTGGTAATCCAATGTCAATTCGAATAAAAATAATTATGTTCCCATCAAGGTTACATTGATGTCTAATTTTAAGAAATCATGTTAATCTTCAACTATAAATAATCACACAAAAATATTGATTTTTTATACCTATAGTAACGGCCACTTTTAACTATTTGAAATATAATTTTTATACACTATAATACATACATTATCCTTTGATCTTTGATGATAAATTTACTAGCCTAAAAAATATTAATTATAAAAAATATTAACTAATAGTATCATTTGTGGTAGTAGGATTTAACTATATTATTGAAAACTATGCATTTGATCTCTATGAAAAAAAAATGACATGTGAAATGCAACGTTTGGTCATCAAAAATTAAAATTAAAAACAAAGTTAATATATTTACACAAAATAAAACTTTATAATAAAATGTTAATTTCTAGTTTTTTTTTTTTTAAAATTTACCTGCACTGTGCAAACCATGCTTCATCAAAAGGATTGTACTTTTTTTCTTGAAATAGTTTTTACATGGCTTTAGTTTCTCTTTTAACTCAATAGAGAAGTAGAAAGTAAATATTAAATTGATAAAGAAATATATAAAGAAGAGCTTTGTTGAATTTTGAAGTGACGCGTGGCTTTGATGAAAACATGACAGTTTTGGATAGTGACGGTTCGAGATCCGAGAAAAGGTTGAAGTGAGTGTCAGACTCAGAACTCCACTTCTTTGTATTTTCTCTTCTCCTTCCAAGGAACACCGATTACACCTCAAAAGTCATTTTCTATCAAAATATTCTACAAATATATATATATATATATATTTTAATTAAAATAGTTATACTGGAATGAGGTGAAAAAGAGAGCTAAGAATTAAGAAAGAATGGAAAAGATATAGATAAAAGAAAATATTTTTTTCTCTATTTATTTGGATGAAAAAAATGAAAAAAAGAGAGAAAATGAGTAATTTCTAAAATATATAATTTTCAAGTAGTTTTCATGTATAATTTCCATCGGAGATTATTGCTAGTAGGAATAAATTTAAACCTAAACAAGTACTTTTTGAAGTATTATAGTAGATGAAAATTAATATTTAAACGAGACCAGTCTACGAAAATGATATTTATAGGCACAAATAAAAAGTCACATAAAAGTTTATAGAAATTCAATAGACAAAATAATTCATTAAGATTAATTTCTTCTCTTTAAGACTTTCAAAATCAATTATAAATATATGGAACTTTTGAATGTTTAAGGAAAAGTATGAGAAAGGTGGAATGAGGAGAAGATGACAACAAGACACACCCACCAAGCCTCTTTATTATATGTCTGCTAAGGTACTAGAGTTAAGATTATAGTTTAAATATTTTTTTTTCAACCTACTAAATCAAATTACACATTTCAATTTTTTTTATTTTTTTATTTTTCTTGCAACTTTTTTCATATTTTTTTTTAATAAAAATTTTTCATGTTAGACATTACTATGCTACTTGACATCTCAACTAGATAACACCTCAAGAAACAACAATAATTTGCCATCACATAAAAAAAATTATTATTTAAAAAAAAAACAAAAATATGGAGACTAACTTATATGTTAACAAAAACGATACATAGGTAGACTATACCTATTAATAAATAATTATAAGAATAGACTAGATGGAAGTCTATTATACCAATAAAATAATTCTCTATAAATAAATCTTAAATTAATCAACTTATGAATATTCTTTTCACAAAAAATATAAATAACTCTAAATCTATTTTTTTATAACAATTAAAATAAATATTTCATCAATTATTAATAAAAAAAAAACATTTGTCCTATATCACAAACCAAGACTTTTCTCGTATTTCATATATATATATATATATATATATATATATATATATATATATATATATATATATATATATATATATATATATATATATATATATATATATATATATATAATAAAAATTTTATTAATTTTCTTTTTATATTTACTAACTAAA
>Ga0123342_1003277_pt1 | contig 26110 bp, 7 predicted proteins | sample Turbeawhitnodule_FD_89960 | JGI IMG/M metagenome (GOLD analysis project Ga0123342, IMG submission 89960) | Root nodule microbial communities of legume samples collected from Mexico - Turtle bean Mexico white nodule | ecosystem: Host-associated > Plants > Roots > Nodule | place: Mexico: Nepantla...
ATTGTCCTTCTTCTTCTTATCACGATGCGCTACTCGTTGCGCCTCAGTTGCATTAGCAGCTAATGCAGACACTCCACTCTCAACGACATCCCATAACTCATGATAATCAAACAAAACTCTCATCTGCACACACCACCGATTATCATTTTTTCCATCAAGGATAGGGACCGATAATTGGATAGAATTCATGATAACAGAGTAGCTCTTGATATCAGTTGGTTGTAGGAACTAATTGAAGGAAATAAGAGAAGACAAAAGGTTGTAGCAACTGATTGAAAGTAATTGCACAAAATTGTTGCAAAATTGATCTTAATCATTTTGATTTACTCAATCATATATATAATATAATAAAATTACAATTACCGGAAGCTATAAAATAAGAATACTAACATACATGTAAACTGACCATTAATGCAATATAATGGTAAAATAGTTTAAGAGTAATAAAATCAGAATTAATAATAATAAAATCTGAATTAATAACCAACATAAAAATATATATTAATATCTCAAGTAATTTCTATTATTAATAAAAATTTATAAAGTAATATTTAAATTAGTATCTAACAATTAGCTATCAAAATTTTAGCTACTAATATTTTATATTATAAATTAGTCTAAATATTAGTAGTTAAAATTTTTGTAGCTAATTTAGATAATAGAAATTTAAAAATTATTTTATAAATTTTTATTAATAATTTTTTTTATCAACAATAAAAAATAAATTAATGGGAACCACTTCAGAAGTGGTCCAATCCTTGTATATAAAAATACATTTTCATTCTCCTAATTAGGAATGCCTACCAAATTGACCCAGATACTAACAAAAAAATACCACAAGGCGTTTAAGAAATCAACCTCATACAAGTTAAAGGATTTAAAACCCAATCAGAATAAGAGAAAGAAATATGACAGGACTTTTCATAAATCCAAGACCACACTTTTATTTGCGTCAATGCAAACACTTCGCATCGACCACTCTCCAATTGAAAATGACAAAATTCCTACATTTCTATATTTCACTCACAAATTGAAAATGACAAAATTCCTACATTTCTATATTTCACTCACAACGCCAACCCAGATTGCACCTCAAACATCATTATTAATAAATTTTTATTAATAATAGAAACCACTTCAAATACAAATAATTTTTTACTCTTTAAAATAGTATTTAATGTAGTGAGTACTTTTTGTCTTTAATTTTAATTGTTATTTAATGAATTTATATGCTCGGCCACCCAGAGTGTGTTCAAGGTTTGATTTAATATATTTGCAATAAATGGGATTCGAAGCCAGGTTCCTTCAAATAACTCAGAGAAGATTTAACCACTACACCAAGCAAATGGTTTAATATTATTATGATTTTTATTATACTTATTATTATTAACAATATTAATATTAATAATATGAATATAATGTTAATAATATGAATATTAATATTAATAATATGAATATTAATAATATGAATATAATGTTAATAATATGAATATTAATACTAATAATATTAATAATAAGAATATTAATACTAATAATATTAATAATATGAATATTAATAATATTAATAATATGAATATTAATAATATTAATAAAAGATAAAAATCCGTATGTAAAACTGTCGTAGGTAACTGTTACATACAGATTTTGACTGTATGTAATTCCAATTTTTCTTATACGCAAAACCAGCCTATTAATCGAAGTTAATCATTAACAACTATTAAGTCACCTAAATATAGTACCATAGATAAGAACAACATTTATTGCCCATTTATTATTAAATGGGGATAATGTAACTTAGATGTAGGAGTACTTTTGTGATTGAGACTCCGAGAAGGATACCGAGAACACCAAGATCATACACTAAGATTAAGGTTAATCAATAGGAAATACTTGTGGAAGCATATAAATGTAAAAAATATTTCAGGTACATAAATCACTAAAATGATAGGTATTAAGATTGGATACAATAATATTTGTGTCAATCTTTTTAGAAAAATGAATCATTCAAGTACTCAACTTGTTCCATAAAAAGTATTATAAACATATCCATAAGGATTTTGCCTACATATATTCACAAGGGTAATTTTTTTATCATCCGTAATCGTATATACAGAATTAATTGATTAATCAACATTTTCAAATTAATAAACCCTAAATATTTTATAAAAAAAAAGTTGAATAACATTATCACAATGTAAAAAACTTTATCCGTCTACACATACATATATCATAGATATATAGAGAAAAAAATATTTACTTTCTCTAATTCAGTCCCATACATGATAAATAGGTTACATCTTCCGACTTAAAAGACGTCAAATAAAATAATGTGCAGATAGATAAGCTTTTAAACTCCATAAAGAATCACAAAATTAAAAACAAAAAAGATGTGGGTGCAAAATATTTTTATGAAAAAAAAAATTATAAACATAATTAGTGAAAGAATTTGAGATACCAAACATAATCAGATCCACTTATCATTTCTACAGTCTTGAAACTATAATTAATATATTTTTATGATTTTATTCGTACAAAATATTTACTAACTTTTTAGTGATTAACCTAAAATTGTTTATTTTTTCCAGTAAAAAAAAAACACTTTTTCTATTTCTTAAATATAAATATAAAAAAATGTACTTAAAGAAATTTAAATCCTGTTTCAATGCAGTCATACATCCTGATGAACAAAATAAGATATGAATAATAAAACAAGTGACATTTTCTTTCACAGTTTATTTATGTTTTTTTCATTACTTATAACATTATTATTTATTTTTGTCCACTTCCCTCCTGTGGATGGCAAGTGCTTGTTAACCCAAGCCAAAAGGGAGGAATATTTATAGAATAAATCTGAAGTACTGCAAAGACTCCATTTATTATTAGGACCCTGATACTTTGAGAGTATACAGTGAAAACACATTCTTAACAAATAAATAAATTAATATATATATATATATATTTTATTTTTAATTTAAAATATTATAATATTATTATAAAGGGTCATAGGTGGTGTTATTTATTGTATGCAGTGTCAGCAAAACTTTTTTCTTTATCTTATTGCAAAAGCACATCATATGAATCCTGAAAACTCAAATAAAATAAACTTTTAAAATAGAACCATTTGCTGCAATCTGCAATACTTAACTCCTAATGGCAGAACTGAACCCTTCTTTGGGAGCCCTTCAGGGCCACAAAATAGAATAATACACTAAGGTTGAGAATTGCACTTGGGCAAACGCACAGGTTTTGGTGTTTTGGCTTTAAGCACCGGATTTATCTCAAAGAAATTGGTTGGCCTTATCTCAAATCCACCACTGAGTGTAGGCATAATAGGATAATCTTCCTGACAAGGCACATGATGAATCCCCACAGTATGCCACAGAACTATGTCCTTATTTTCAATGCTCCTATTCCTGCATTACAATAACATTCTAAATTTAATAACAACCACCCTCTAAATTATACATATTCAATTCAATTATTCATAAATTCTAAATACCTCAGACTCCAAACAGCTAAAGTGTCTTCTCCTCTGCTCTGATCAGCATATAGCCCCCCTGCCCATTTCTCAGACTTGTTATATGGTGTCACAAACACATTATAATTGATGAAGGCACCTCTAATTTGTGGATAATCATCACTCAGCAAAAGTGGGTGAGCCACTGTGCCTGGGAACAAACGGTACCCCATCTTGTTTCCAGCCTTTGTTTTCTTATTGGGATTTACAATTGCTAGTTCAGATGCCTTCAAACCAAGTTTGATTCGAGCATCACCCTCTGTCTTAGCAGTTTCACGCACCACAGTCCAGTAACTTTTCCTTGGTGAACTGTCATCCGTTACTCTCACGCTCTCCAAATTGGTCTTCATAAATGAGTTGGCTTCCCCATCAATGTCAAGGTCAAGGTGGTATGTGAGATAATGATCATGGTGCACACCAATGGTGTTGTCTGCCAGCAATGTGCCAAAGACATCCTCCTTAATCTGATCCACATGGGTGTATGATGTTCCTTTGATACCCAAAATTCCTGTCAGACCAACCTGTCACACACACGCACACAATTTTTTAGCATCAGTGTATCTACTAATTGTTTAAAGAGTTTGTTTATACATGCAGTACATATACTGTGCATGTATGTATGCATTAATTGTATGAAGAGTTTGATAAAATGAAAAATTTACACTGAAAATGAATAGAAATCAAATTATAATATGGATCATATACGTACCCCCATTTTTATGGAACCACTTGGCTTAAACTCCCAATCTATGATATAATCATAGTTGCCCACAGTTGAGACAGTTCTCACCACTAGGCTCACATCAGGCCTAACCTCCCTTATCTGCCAAGATCCAATTTATCAATACATAACACATTTAAGAACAACATGAGTTTAAAAACTTAATGCACATAATGGTATAATGGTGTAGTACCTCCTCATCAATGAGTTCTGTTTCTGTGTGGCGCCACATGATGTCCCCAGCATACTTCTCAAAAATACAAATTGCATTATCTATTTTGACTGGTAGACCATCTTCTCCTGCAAAATATGCATCCAAAAACGCAGCATTGGCTGGGCAATCAGCCAAAGGGTCAAGTGACACCATGGATTGGCCAAAGCCGAATTCACCACTGTCAAGAAAGGTCTTGAAGTACCAATTTGCAGTTGGGTCCATATATGGCACAAAGAACTCTGATATGTATCCTCTGTATAACACTCGGCGATACCTTTGCTGTTGAAGATCATAAATGGATGCCAGGGAAATCATTGGCCCAGCTCGAATATCATATCCCACATGGAACTCCCAGTTTGCCCAACTGATAGTACATTTCAAACAAAAAAGCTACATTCATATATACTTCAAGCTTTACTCACATTTTTTCTGTACTGGATAATCTCCAATTAATTTTCATTTTATAAATATTTTGCAATTATATCAAACAAAATATATAAGCACAGTTACTATAATTGTACCATTAGCCACAACACAACAATAGGATGACAAAAGAAATGTGGCGTGGATATTGGTCAGTAAAATTTGCAGTGGATATTAAATTGATGTTTTTAATAGATATAGGCAATGAATATGAATATTTTAATTATTCATTTGTTTAAAATTAAATTGTTGATAAGAAAAAATGAAAAATTGAAGAATAGTTTAAATTTGATTTTGTAGATTTTTTTTTTATTTAGACTTGTGAAATAAATAAAATGTATTTTTATAAAAAAAAGTTATATTTATCTCTTATGATACAATTTATTTGATTATTTTTTAGAAAGACTAAATTTCTTTGTGCTAATATTTTATTATATAATTTTATTTAAATTATAATTTAATTTATGAGTAATAGATGATTTAGAAAATTGTATTTATTTTCTTACATTTCTATTTCCGTTTATGAGCAACAGAGGATATAGCGATTTAGTATTTATTTTCTTACATTTCTATTTAACAATTAAAATTAAAATTATTTTATTTTAAAATTTTGTTTATAATTATTTTTATTTATTAAATATAATATTTTATTATTAACAAGAATTGTAAAGTGAAGAAAAAAAGTAAATGCGAAATGATATTTTTTCTTTTTAAAATGATTCGTATATATTACATATTACACTACAGTTTTGTTTCTTTATGGACATATAATAATAAATATGAGTATCTATTGTGTATAAAAACAACCACAAAAGTTAAAAAACAAATTTTAAGACCAAATACATGCACAACCTACTTTTTTTTTTATACAATCATATAATTTAATTACAAATTATCAGGGTTATCAAAGAATCATTTTACTAATTTATCAGGCACATTAGACTTGATATTTCTTATTCAAATACAAAAAGAATGATTTAAACCATTTAGAAAAATATGCTTTAGAAAACTCATATACTTGTGATGATGATGAGTTTAAATATAAATATATATAATAAAAAGTAAGTTTGGAATTAAATAATATAAAAAAAAAACTATTAAAATAAGTTGTGATGTAATTATATTGAAAAAGTGGATTCTGAATCTATCATTACCCAACCACTTATATTACACCAGAGTAATATAGTATTTCTATTTCAAAGAATTCATGTGTCATTGGTGGCAAGCATTGCATTACAAACAGCACAAAACAGATCAATATCATGTAAAAAACCATGCAAATAAGAAACCAAGTGACAGTGGTAAAGAAGTTATGTGAACTAACCTGATAGAGTGGCCATCGATCTTGAATCCTGGTCCGTTTGGTTGCACAAAAGCTGCTCCTGTCAACGTTGGTCCAAATGGTGGCTTTTGCTTTGAAGCTACGAACTCAGTGCCCTCAGCCTTGGGCACAGGAATATTAAACCTGTCAAAATATTCAACTATCTTTCTCTGATCAAGATCCGCAACCACTGTAATACCCTCCAACGGTCTTGCAAACAAGTTAGAAGACCCTTGTGAGTAAAAGCACTGAAGCTTCAATGTGCGTCTGCTCTTTATCTCCCCATACCAACCAACCGAGGATACTGAGCACACAACATGGGATATATTAAGGCCCCTTTTGTGCACTGACTCGATGAAGGGTGTGTACTTGAAAAGAAGCTCCACAACAAAGTCTTGCTCATCAAACGTCGTCATGGGGAAGCCATGGCCAGTGTACACTTTGGTGGAGACAATGGAGCGTTTGGACAAGTTAACAGTGATCTCAAGGGTTTGGTTTTTGAAACGGGCAATGACTAAAGCACGACGAGGTGGGGCTTTGGTTTTGGCGTTTGAAGATTGCCATGATAGGACTAATGCTTTCTCTGGCTCGTCCAACCCAATGTATTGAAAGGTTAGTGTGGGAGATGAAGCTTTATATGTTTTTTGGACTGTGCTTCTAACCAGCTTCAACTCAGATGGAGTTAAAGGGTCTAAGGGGTGTTTAAATGTTGATGCTGAAGTGGTGTAAGAGATGAACAGAGTTATGAGAAATAAGAAAACTAGCAGCTTCATCGTTCATAAAATTGAATCAAAATATGGATCTGCTGCTTACAACTTAGAGGGTTTATATATCGGGTGGATATGCGAAACCAAATGAAAAAGAGTGTTCGTGTGATCGACAGTCTGCAGTCTTTAATAATGAAAGAAGAGAAATAAAATAAAAAAATTGAAATGGAGAATTTTGAAATTGTATGATATTTGTCTCTTTTTCAATCTGCATCTTTCAATAAAAAAAAAGTCTTTTTAATTTGATTAAAGTATTGAAAAGGAGTTATTTGATCACATTCAATGTAAAGAAATCCCTGGCACACCAACCACAATAATTATACTTATTATTTATTTAATTCTTTTTCTGATAAAAAAAACAACAATTATACTCAAAACCTTGTTTTAATCAAGGAAGGATTGCATTATTTATTTATATTTGCTGTGTAAAGTTCATAAACAAAATGCTTTTGATTAAAAAGTATGAGAAGGGATATCAAGTCTAATAATACCTATAATAATACTAACATGAAATCTTTTATAAAAATATGAGGAAAGACTATTTTCAATAAAATTCAGCAAGCATTGATGAGCAAAGCGACGCACATTAAATCTTGGAGAAAAATTAAGCTGAGAAAATGCTACTTTTAAGAGAGTGTATTTTGTTTATTTCAACACAAGAATATACTACTATATATAGTTGCGCCGAAAAAAAGTTGCAATAAATTATTCGAATACAACTATCATTGAAATATAAAAATATAGCCTATGTATTCAATTTTATAAAAGTTGAACACGTAAATTTAATAATACACAATAGTATTATTATATATAATACCGTGTTACGATATTATATTAGATCCATCATTCCTTGTACCAAATAAATAAAAATAAGAAGAAAAATAATATGTTAACACTTCTAAAAAAATTATATTTACTTTACAACTTATTTTAATAATATAATAATATATATTGAAATTTTAAATTAAAAAATATTAAAATATTATTCTTTTGAATTGTTAAAAAAATCATCATTGCCTACAACCCGCAATACCCACACTACAATAAATCATTAAATAAAAATTAAATTTAATAAAAATTGTTAGATAGATTAAATTAGACATTATTTTAGAAACTAAAAAATTATATATAATTAATTTTTACTATTGATAAATAATTTTTAAATTAGTATTAATGTTCATTAGAAAAGTTTTAAAAAAATAAAAACAAGAAGATAAACAAAAGAATATATAATACATTAACTCCCAAAGACAACAAAGAGGGACGATTGAATCCCAAAAATCTAATTAGATGGCCACTCTTTTGTATTTAGCAATAATAATAATAAAATTTTATGATATTGTTGCACATCACTACCATTATTTTTTATTAGGTTGACCTGTTTTTTAGGTCATTTTATTCGCTACCATTCCAATTTAAGAGGATGTCTTAGTCTCCTAAAGGTTTGAACTAATTCATAGTTTTCACTTAATAGTTTCTCATTTTTTTTCATCTTTTCAATTCAAAACTTAGAGATCAAATTTACTTCTTTTAAGGAAATATCAATCGGGGTAGATTCAATTGTATCATTTTTCTAAGATCTTAGAGATTTTCAAGCAAGATCTAGCTTTTTGAAATACACATTTTTCGTGAAGGAAATGCGTGTGCGGATAAGTTGGCTAATTTAAGATTTATTCATAGAGAATCCTTCCATTGGTATAATAGGCTTCCATCTAGTCTGTTTTTAAAATTCTTTATTAATAGGTATAGTCTACCTATGCATCATTTTTGTTAACATATGAGTTTTGGTCTAGTCTCCCATATTTTTGTATTTTTTTTTATTTTTTTTTAATAATATTATTTTTCATGTGATGACAAATGATTGTTGTTACTTGAGGTGTCAGCCTAACTGAGATGTCAAGTAGCATGGTGATGTCTAACAAGAAAGCTTTTTATAAAAATAAAAAATACACATTTTCATCAATCTGGACAAATATCAAATGAGGCAAGAAGAAGTCATTTGTGAAAGAGAGATATTACATGCATTATTCATGCATTATTCAAGCCTTGTGCAAAATTATTTTTCTGTGCTTAAGTTGCATAAGATGAATTAACTTGTGAAATAGTAACATTTATCCTTAAAACACTTCAAAAAAGAATATGAAAATAAATCAATTATCAACGGTAAAGAGAAAAATAACTCTAACCGATTAAAAGAGGAGTATCACCCTAAAAGAACAAAGTTCTAACAGTCAATCACCAAATATTCACAAAACTCTACATTTCCTCCAATATTCTAAAAGGAATAATAGAAGATCTCACCTTAAAATGTTATTTCAGCTTTACTCACGGATACTTTAATACTTATAAATATGATCTATTTTTATTTTATATTTAAATAAATTATTACTTTATTATAATATAATATTTTATTTTAAAAAAATTGTAAGATGGATGTAGTTACAAAAAGGTTATTTCTTTAAATTAAAAGTGACTATTACTTAGGAAAGCAGACATGTGAAAACCAAGTTCAGAACGAATTTAATTAAATTGTTGTTTTCAAAGATTGCAGGCGTTTAATATAAAACTAGTAAAGAATCCGTGTTAGGCACGATGTAATTGCTTTTTGACTCACTGCTAATAATTACATTAGACTTCCAACGTGTAGTAAGAAATATTTTTTATTTAAAGATTTTGGAAGAAAGATAGCACACAATTGGCGTGGCTAGGAAAATTTGTTATTATGTTTTATTATCATTTACATAATTTTCACACACAAAAATCCATATATGTAATCATAATTTAGTGGTTACATTTCATCAAATTCCCTATTTATATAAGAACGTGTGGTGTATATGAATGTATAATTAATTGGGCAAGGAAGAAGAAGGATGAGGATTGATTTTCCCTTCACTTTCATACATTCTTATGTCATCCATATTAAATATGAAAATATATATATATATTTTATTTAAAAAAGTTAACCTTTAAAATCTCACATATTCTATATTATATAAGAAAGAAGAAATTTGAGGATTACTTTCTTTTCCATTTCGATAACCTCATGCTAAATATAAAAATATTTTTTTTATTTTAAGAAAAAAATAAATCAACCTTTAAAATCTCACATTCTTTTTATTCTAGATTATATAAAGAAGAAGAAACTTAATGATTGTTTCTTCCTCCACTTCCATACGTTCTTATGTCACCTCATACTAAATATAAAAATATCTTTTTGTTTAAAAAAAAAATCAACCTTTAAAATCCTACATACTTTATATTATAGATTACACAAGGAAGAAAAAAAACTTGAGGATTGCTTCTACCTCCACTTTCATACGTTCTTATGTCACCCCATACTAAATATGAAAATATCTTTTTGTTTTTAAAATAATAAATCAACCTTTAAAATTTCACATTCTTTATATTCTAGATTACATAAGGAAGAAGAAACTTGAGGATTTTTTCTTCCTCCACTTTCATACGTTCTTATGTCACCCATACTAAATATGAAAACATTTTTTATTTTAAAAAAAAGTAAATCAACCTGTAAAATCCCACATTCTTTATATTCTAAATTACACAAGAGAGAAAAACTTGAGAATTGCTTCTTCCTCCACTTCCATACGTTCTTATGTCACCCCAATAATAAATATGAAAATATCTTTTTGTTTTTTAAAAGAAATAAATCAACTTTTAAAATCCCACATTCTTTATACTCTAGATTACATAAGGAAGAAGAAACTTGAGGATTGTTTCTTCCTCCACTTCCATACTTTCATATGTCACCACATACTAAATATAAAAATATCTTTTTGTTTTTTTTAAATAAATCAACCTTTAAAATACCACATTCTTTATATTATAGATTACACAATTCGGAAGATATTTTTAAATCTGAAAATGTTCTTCAAATTTATAGAATACAAAAGCAATTTAAAAAATAATATATTTCGGATTACGTAATCCAAAAGCTAATATTGGATCCAAAAATAGCTTTCAAATTATCTAATCCATAATATATTTTTTTTAAATGGTATTCCAGATTACATAATACGGAAGTTTCCTTTGGATTTGAGAATAGCTTGCGGTCCGGATTACATAATCCAGAAGCTAATTTTGTATCCAGAAAAGACTTCTGGATTATGTAACCCGAAAACTAATCATGAATATGAAAAACACTTTTGGATTACATAATCCAAAAACTAATTATGAATCTGAAAAAAGACTTTCAGATTATGTATTCTGAAATATAAACTATACTAACTTTTTTACATAAGGACATTTTTTGGTATAAAAATTTATGGGTGACACAAGAATGTATGGAAGTGCAGGTAGAAGCAGTCAAGCTTATGGATAGTGACTATCGTTTGTGGGGTATTTCTTTTTGTACCCCTGCGTTTTTTTTTATGCATCCTTACATTTTTCGAAATATTTAAATTACCTTTACATTTTTGGGTGATTCTAAAATAGGGTGTTCTCTAAGCAAGAGATGTTTCTGGAAGACAAAAAACCATTTCAAAATAGTTTATTCAGAATTCACAAAATATATTTTTGGAAAATATGTTTCAAAATAAGTATTTTGGAAAGAGTAATCCAGAATTCATTTTTAAAGAAAATAAAATAGTCTCTTCCAGAAATGATGGGAAGCAAGGACAAAATTGTTAGGGTGCAGGAAGAAATACCCACGTTTGTGGATCAGAGATATTGGGCTCCCACATCATTTGTTGACCCAGCATATTGGGGCCTCAGTCATACGAGCATCCACATTTGCTGGAAATCAGTAAAGTTGTATTAATAAATTAAGTTTTAAGTTTATTATATTTTTAATTTATTTATTATTATAAAATTATTTTATTAAATGTTTAATTTTTATATTTTTAATTGAATCTTCACTGTTTCATTTTGTCTAGCTTGGTTGACATGATAGTTACTTGCATCATTATTACTTAGTGTTTTCACATGTAAAATAAGTAAAAATAGATAAGTTATAAGTGGGCAATTTCTCTCTCACCATATCAATTTCAGCATGCACCCAATCAGCTCTAGAAAATAACAAAAATACCCCTCATAAATGACGAAAATAACCTTACACAAAAATGGAAAAAATTATTTTTGAAACTTTTATCTGAAATATTTTGGATTTCAATTTTCGGAACATATTTTTGAATTCTGAATTTTTTATCCAGAATATATTTTTAGTTTTGTGTTCAGAATTTTTTTTCCAGCATGTATTTTTTTATTTTTCAATTATAATTATTATTTTGGATTTTTTAATTTGGAATAAAGGTAGTTTTGAAAATTTAAAAAATTGATATGGTGGAGGTTAAAATTGATATGGTGCAGGAAGAATTTGCCTTATAAGTGTTTTATAAATTTAAATATTTTTAATTAAATATTTATTAAAAAAAGTTATTTTATTTAGTGTAATTTTTTAAATATTTTTTAATTAAGTCCATATCATCAACTTGGATAATAATATTATTTATTTAATAGTATCAAGCATAAAACCTGAACTTGGACAATAAAAAAAAAAATCTTAAAATCTTAATTATTATTATCAAATGATTTTTATTTTTCATGTCTATGCATGTTTGATTTAGTTTTTTAGTACATATTTTTTTTTAAATGAAATGATGTATTTTTTATAATGATTATTGGAATTTTAGATATTTTTTTATTGTTGTCTAATTTGATGGTGTTGCTATTGAAACTTGTTCTTGTAAGAAATGGGTCTCGAGAACTGTGGTGGAGAATAGAAGATTTGTGTGTGGACTAAGTTTTGTGTATTGACTAATCATAAGAAAAATGGATATGTCTATCAACAAAAGACTCTTTGATAATTAAGTAAGTAAGAATATAACTACAAGAAACAATGGTTTTAATGGAGATTTATTTTTATATTATTCATGGTTAAAGCTTCTATTAAATTATTTATTAAGGGTTGTAGTTTTTCCCGTTAAACCATCTTTGGAGAACGTGTTCTTTGGTGTTTTTTTAAACTTCAGGAAAAGTCTTTCAGAACTCCTGTTAAATATCATGAGTTTAAGAATCTCCGTAAAATACCATGGGATTTTAAAACCTTCATAAAATATAAGGGTGTCAATGCGGGCTGACTCGCCCCATAGAGGCTCATCTGTGTTTGGCCTGCAAAATGCGAGTCGAGTTGGCCCGCCCGCGCAAGGAGTGCATGCTCATTTTACTGACCCGCCCCCCATAAGAGGTAACTCGCGGGCCTGTAGGTCAGCCCGTATAAGAAAAATATTTTTTTATTAAAAAATTAAAATTTCATTAATTATAAGAAAACTTATTTCTATTACTGAAAAATAAATTTTTTATCCCTATTTCAATTCATTCAATTAAGATAAAAATATAAATTAAAGTATGAGGATTGTTAGAAGGCTTGATTAAAAATAATTAAAGTTTTGTTTTGCATCTATTTTTCCTATATATGTATGTAAATGCATAAGAATATCTTATCAAAGTTTTGCTACAAAATATTTTAATGAAGATGACTAATTTTTTAACTATCCTATTGAAATTTCTTCTTTATATTATTTTTTTATTAACAAATTTTAAATATAAGATTTTACTTAAAACTAAATCCACTGTCACTCTTTATACTAACCTCATGGCTCAATTAAAGACTTGGTCTTTGGTAACCTTTAAAGTCCCTTATGCTTGTTTTTCCTTTTCTGACTGGTGTTTGGATCCCTTAGTTTATATGTATTCGATTAAACATAAATGATTTATTTAAGTTGGTCAGACTGCATTTGTTCTAGTAGGAAGTTAGTGGCAAACTTTTAGGAGGAGGAGTTGTTTGTTTTTATGCAATTTTGTACATGGGTTGAATCACCCTTAGAGTGGTTCTTGTTTTTTTTTTTGGCTGATAAAACAAAACTAACTTCTTTAAATGATTAAAATAAAATATATTTTTTTAGTACATTAAATTTAAATTTTTAAAATATAATAAAATAAATGTCGCACTGCAATAATGTCACAGACTCAATGGCTGCCGATGACAGTCTTAACAAGAAATCACAATTCAACCACATTTATGTCTATTACATCTTAAGAGAATAAACACTAAATAAGGTATTATCTTCTTATTTCCAATATTGTTTCTTCCATCACCTTACTTCACCCAACTTTGGTCATAAGCCTCTGTTGCCTAACTCAACAATAACCGGTGTTTATCACTGTTTTATATATCTTAAATAATTGCATTATCTATCATATGTGGGCTTCAAAGTCATGAATGTTCTTGACTAAAGATTGCAAGAACATATTGCAAGGAGAATTAACTTTATCACTTCTCACTTTTCCAGTGAATTAATTATTATATGCATTTTAAAATAAAGGCCTTAATTTAAAATATTTCAAAATTATGATAATTAAATATTAACAATTATAACTAAAACTAAAATTGCACATAAAATATACATACATAAAAAAAACTAAAACAAAATAAGTCAAGTTCTTTTAATGTATGAGCTCGTAACAAAAAAAACTAGAAATTATATAAGCAAACTACCATCAATCATAAAAAAATATGCAAATACTGTTGAAATACTTATTATCCAAGATTAATTGTTGAAATTTAACGAAGGTTAAAAGAACCTTCGGTAGTTTGCTAAGGTTTTAGAATAAACCTTTTGAATTTAAGAATGTTAAAAAACCTCTGTTATTTTGCTGATGTTTTAGAATAAACATTTGGAATTTAACGAAGGTTAAAAAAACCTCCGTTATTTTGCTGGAGTTTTTGAATAACCTTTGAAACTTAACGAAGGTTAAATAACCTCCGTTAATTAAATCAATTTCTAAGATTATATCAACTTGTGCTAAATAACCTCTGTTAAAATCATTTTTTTAGTGTGAGGATAAGAGATAAGAAGAATTGAGTGAGTACTTCTCGAAGACATTAAATAATTATTATGATATATAAATAAATTTTATAATATTAATTTAAAACAATTAACAATTGAATTATGGTTTATGTGTCTTAAATATTATACTAAATGAGTTAGGTTGGAATAAAAATATTTACGTAAGGATGAATTTGAAAGATGATCGTATTCCTCAACATTAAAATATATATATTTTTTAAATTGACTTATTATGAACCCACAACCCAAACAACCTGGTCAAATTAGTATAAAATTTCAAATATTAAATTCAGATTATACTAATTAGTCAGGTTGGATTCGAACCCGACCCATCTATGTTCAAGCCTAGATTTTATACGGTGTAGATTTATTTTTTTAAAAAAATAAAGTCTGAAAAATGAAATTTACCAGTATTTACTTATATGTAAAAGGAGTTTAAATTTTCAATAAATCGATACGACTTTTGATGCTTTTGACAAGTTAAGATTCAAACTCTCTAAAAGTTAGTTGATGTTATTATAATTGTTAAAGTTAGTCAATCTGGTCTACTATGGACTTGAGTAAGATTGGGCTAAAAAAATTGGTCTACTATGGATTTAAGTAAGGTCGGGCTAAAAAAGTTAAAATTTTTGGTATGACTTAAAATCAAACACAACCCACTAAGAATCGTGCTCATCAGGTTGAACCCATGGGTGAGTCGGCTGAGTCATCGATATGTGATAAGAAAAATTAAAGAACCAATCTGATTTTCGTTCTCCTCTCGTTACTTATCTTCTCTCAATCAAAATTTCTCAATTCACGAGTTGTTTTGAGTTTTAGATGTATTTGCTTATTATTAGTTTAAATTTTAAGATGAATATATTGGGTTGACTTTTAAGATTATTTAGATTTTATTTGAATGTTATTTAAAATTATTATTGTTTGGTACAAATATACTAATAAATGAGTCGAGTTAGGTTTACCTACAAAATAGCCAACGTGTTGTATGTCTCTTTTAACATCTCAATATGTTATAATGCATTTGAGATTGTGTGAAAATAATAAATTGATGCAAAGGTAGTAAGTAATTGACTTAAGTTAGTTATAATCCCATTAGATTTGGTACAACGATAAGTTTAGTATATATAAGAACTAAAGATGGTTCGGGTCCTTACATAATATTTGAAATATATATAAATTTGGTATATATTTTGAATTATTTCTTAATTGACACAAAAAGATAAATTCTTTTGACACAAATTGATGCAAGTGAGAGTTGGACCTCATTGAGCCTATTATCCAGACCATCTATCAAATGATTTCTTAACCAGTATACTTAAAGTACTTGTTAATATAATTCTTAAATAAAATGGTTTGAAATTTGAAATTTTTATATCGGAGTGCATTCCCTCATCATTTTTGAGACACTGGTGGTCCAAAGAAATGTATAGTTTACGAACAACTTTAAATTTATGCGCGTCAATAATTTTTTGTTTGGCAAATAATGTCATAAGATAACAGAGTTATCACATGAATATAACGTCCCAAGCATACTCAAGTCTGTCAAGAAACGATGCATATTTGCTTGTGATGTTCTGTTAAATATGAGTACAATTGCTTAATCTCAATTTCCACTAAAAAGTTTTGATCTCTGTATTCAAATTATCGTTTCATGCAGTGTATGAATTTGACAAGAAACCACTTGTGAAATATATAGAATGCGGAAAACACAATATATTAGTATGATATGGACGTTAATTCTGAATTCTTTGATTTACCACGTAACTTGAAAAAGAAACTTTCCAAATTTCAGTTGTTTTCAACTTTAGTCTAGCAAAAGCATTCAGTCCTAATCAATTACTTTATTATCTGCTGTAGTTCGATTAGGATCAAACCAATTAGGCTTATCTAATGTCCCAAAGTAATTAGTATTTGATGAAAAAGCTATGCATGCTTGGTTCAACAGATTCATGCATAAGAAAAAAGAAGAATAAGAAAGTTGTCGGCCTTATGAACAAAATTGTCCTTTCTAAATTTCTTACAACGTGATGCATTTTACAAGTCACAATATCACACAGAAAACACTTTGATGCGGAACACAGTATAGTGCTCATCTGTTTGTGAATTCTCATTTTTCTGTGTTCTTTCTATATTTTATTTATCTTGCTAAGCACATGCTTCAATTTATTAGTTTGTAAAAGCTAGTTGATTAGATTCTTCAGTGATCTTGAGAAGTAGATAAGACTGGGGTTAGTTGATGTATATTTTTTGAAGTTTTGGAAGCATAATAAGTTGTACACACGAGGAGACTGGTCCATCATAGCTCCTCCATAACCCCCAACCAAGGATGATTTCTTTGAATGCATGGTTGGCCAGCATGAGCAACAGTATCTTATCTTACGCCCCCACCCTGTCCTCATTAATGTCTGTGTGTGGAAACATCATGCTGATGCCAACCTTACATCAACAGAAAAACAGCCAATAAACCCTCATGGACCCGCAAAGTGGATCATAGGAGGGAGAATTACTTGAGTATAGTTTTTTGAAGTAAGAGAAGTGTTTAGTTTTTCATATCCACCATCTCTAAAATTATGTTTATATTAGAGGGAAAAAAATGTTTTACGGTGTAAAACAGAGATGTTACTCCAGGACAAACGGAGAATCTCTCTAGCTAGATGAGAAATCCAATTGGTGATGAAGGGGTGGCTAAATTTTGTTTGTAATGGTGGGGTTGAAAATAAATTTATTACTCTGGGGGACTGCTTTGATGGTGACAGTGATGATTAGTACTTATGGTAAGGCACGCGCAGTTCTCTTCCATAGCTTTTTGAAACAGCAAAGAGAATAAATATGATTGTCACCACTGCACGCTGCCTTCTCTTTCTGTCTTCCTCTACAAACCCAAGAATTTTGCACACATTTCAGAAGGAAAAAGAATTACCAGAATTTTCGGTAATTGTCACTCCAACAATCATCACCTTTACCCTTTTCTAATACACCGGTAGCAGTAGTATATGACAATACGCAACAGTCTCCAATGTGACAACTTTGTAGCAATAACATCATTAAATATAATTGTGCATGCCATGTATATGTACTCCGGAGAAATTCCTTAGCTGCCCATAAAGTTCACAAAAAAGTGTTTTTTGTGCGTACCATTATTCGATGTGTGTCACATTAATTATGTAAGTCATTAATGTTTCTTACTGTGTTACTTCTTTCAGTCTTATTATTGAGGTAGAGTATTCTGAATGATAAAGAACAAAGAGTTTCTGTTATTACTGTTATTAGCATGCACATGCTACAGTATACGAGTAAGTGTAACAAAGATATTGGCCTGACTATGATATCAAATCAACTTCAGAAATCCCCCCGAAGCTTATTTGTATTCTACTTTACGAAACCCCATGAGGATATTGCGCTTTTCATGTATTGAGCACATCCACTTTGCTAGATTTCTTGGTTTTTACATTCCCAACCCGAATCATTGTCCCTTTTGATTTCGCTACCATCTTCACCTCCTTATATTCCCCTCCCATTCTCCTATCCTATCTACAACACTTCTCTAGCTATCTTTTCTCTTTAGCTCTCTTTCCAACACATCCTTCAATACCTCTCTAAGGTTCTGAGTTGCAAGCTAACATGGGGGAGATAGCTTTACCAAATGGCATTAGCAATGGCAGTATTAATGGAGTCAATGTCAATGGACAAAGCCATTCTCTGAATGGTTACAGGAAGAGTTGTTGGTACGAAGAAGAGATCGAAGAGGACTTAAGATGGTGCTTTGCTCTCAATAGGTATATCTGTTATTTTTGTCCTTAAGCAACTATTAGTACCACATCTGACATAATAGCTTGTTATAATGCATTAATTGCTATTTTGCTTAACTGTTCAATTCGGAAGTTTTGGCTCCAGCGGATCGTCCATATTGAAGTTCTTCATATACTTCTTGAAACAATTAAAACAAAACACTGTCCCATCCTGTTTATACTTCTCATTTTGAAGTCTATTTTCTCACATAAATAGTTTTTTTGACTGCTCTTTTGGCCTTTTCATGTTCATTTTACTATTAGTTATTTATTTTTGCTAATGATGATTTGAGGAGATTCATGGAAGGAATAAAGCCCCAAAACAAGAACGTAAAAGAAGGAAGAGCTTTTTTATTCTGATTCGATTTGAGTGAGACAAAACTACAGTACAAGTTGTCTGCTACTAATGTCTAGAGTTTTCTTGGATGTGCATATCACAGACATTTTTATGATTCCAGCTTCTCATGCTAGGAAAAAAGTAAAAGGGATCCTAAAAGTCATAAACTCTTTTTGCTAGTGGCCATGAAAAAGGCAGACACAACACAAATGAAAATAAGTTAACTTTTTCACACTCCGCCACTATACTTACACATCAGAGTTTCTTTTTAATAACGTGGCTGCGTTTTTTCTTTCTCGCTTTGTTTGTTATAGAGAAAAAGGTTCGAACAATAGTTTTGCGTGTCATTCAAGTGTTACTTACATGTAAGTGTAATTATGGTGCGATTGCAGTATATTGCATACAGGAGCTAGCCAGTACCAAGACATTGCTTTGTTGGACACAAAGCCCTTTGGAAAGGTTCGCACTCACACAGCATAAAGTTACCTTTATTCATCAAGAACCTAAATTAAACTAGCTTCTTATATGTGTTCCAATTTCTTGTGCCCTTTTGCAGGCTTTGGTAATTGATGGAAAGCTTCAGAGTGCAGAGACAGATGAATTTATCTACCACGAGTGTCTTGTTCATCCGGCTCTGCTTCACAATCCTAAGTACCCCGTTTGCTCTATAACAATTTAATATATGTAGAGATGTAGACACAATTTTTATTTATTTATCTCTTTATCTTTTGTATCCCATGGTTTAGCCCAAAGAATGTTTTTATTATGGGAGGAGGAGAAGGCTCTACTGCAAGAGAATTGCTCAGGCATAGAACCATAGACAAAGTTGTAATGTGTGACATAGATGAGGTAAAATCTCTTTGGTATAAATCTAGCTCTTCGTTGTATATTTATATACCATGTAACTAATTATTGACTAGTTAAAATCTGTGTGCTTGGTGGAGCAGGAGGTGGTGAATTTCTGCAAATCGTACTTAGTTGTGAACAAGGAAGCATTCCGTGATCAAAGACTTGAGGTCGTCATCAATGATGCAAGGTCTGATAATCTAATTGTGAACTGTGATCGTTGTGTCATTCTTTAATACATATTTATATTTTCCACTAAGTCGAAGGTACTATCTATCATGTTACAGGGCTGAGCTAGAAACGAGAAATGAAAGCTATGATGTGATAATTGGCGACTTGGCAGACCCAATTGATGGAGGTCCTTGTTATAAACTCTACACTAAATCCTTTTACGAGTTAATTGTCAAGCCTAGACTGAAGCAAGGTGGCATATTTGTGACACAGGTATACATAAGGCACACTATATATGTATCGATGATACCCATAAAAAATGAAACATAATTAATTAACCTTTTGTGTTTTAAATTCTTGTACTTGTTCAGGCAGGACCTGCTGGAATATTTAGTCACACTGAAGTGTTCTCATGTATCTACAACACCTTGAGGAAAGTTTTCAAGTGTAAGTGTTAAGAAATGATTATATAATGCTCTTTTGACATCAATTGCATCAAATTAAACTTATTTCCCTTTGTTTGCAGATGTTGTGCCTTATTCAGCTCACATCCCATCCTATGCTGATATTTGGGGATGGGTCATGGTAAATATTGCTCTTAAGTAGTTTCAAGTTGTTGTTTAGTACTGTGTTATTCAACTATTGGATAGAACATCATAAGAAATGTACCCAGAGACATGTTTTGCATACAACACCATATAAACTCAAGGTGTCATGCCATGGATACTATTGCTAAGATCTTTTTTGTCTTTGGAATGTAACAGGCTTCGGATTCTCCATTAGACCTGAATGCAGAAGAGCTAGACCTCAGAATGAGACAAAGGATTAAGGGGGAAAATAGATATCTTGATGGAAAAACATTCACATCCGCTTCAACTTTGAGCAAAACTGTTCGCAAGTCGTAAGTGGAACATTTAGTTCAATAGTTGTATTCCATCCTCTTGCAATGGCAATTGTTTCCCTGTGAAGTGTTCTTGACACCCATTTGACACTATTGCAGGCTGGACAGTGAAACTCATGTATACACAGAGGAAAGTGCTAGGTTCATATATGGGCATGGCAAGCATGCATAACCAAGCTTGAGAAGTAACATCAAAATAGTAACGCAAAAAGACAACACAACGCAAGTGAAAAGGCTTTGAAGACTTTATTTCATCTTATGCATTTCCCTTTGTTTTTGTTTTTATTACTTTTGGTGTGTAGTTCACCTGAAAAAGGCTTACATGATATATGAATGGGCAACAAGCGGGTCCTATTATGTGCTTCTTTATGAATCTCTGCCAATATTCTGAATCTGATCACTTAGTTAAGTGCTTAAAACAAAAACATCACTGCTAGTTGGGTTTCTTTAATACCTTCCATCATCTTATTCATTATTTAAGTTACAAATTGAGAAATAAAACATTACAAATTGAATTAGAACAGATACCTGGTGAATAATAAAAGCTACAAAAAATGAATATTATCGGCGTCTTTTATTACTTTTAGTTAGTTTTGTTATGGCAGTGGCTTTTATTATTCAACCTGTATTTCAAAAGAAAAAGAAAACAAAATAATTTACTTTTAAAAGGAAAGGGTGAAGTGAAGTGAAGTTAAAAATGATGATTTAATTAAGATGAAGAGAGACATTTGAGCATTAAAAGCAGGTTGCTTGTTCTGTTTCCCAAGTGTAAGGCAGCCTCAAGCATATATGATTGCAAAAGTGTGGCTTTGGCATAAAGTTATTCCTTTTCATCATAATTTGTGGTCAGTTTTTTTCTTCCACCGATAAAGTAGATATTCGATTTTACATGCATGTCTGCCAAACAGTTTCTATATAATCAATTATTGCCATAATTTAGATACACCTTTCCCAATGTATGAAGCTATCCCAATTGGGCTTATTTCAGTTTAACATTTTTTAAAACCAATAAATATCAAAGGGAAATTGGGCCCAAAAATGTTATTCACACTTGCATTTTTTCTATTCGCCTCCTTTTATATTAATTCCCGCATTCCCTATTTTACCACCACCTCTTCTCACCCCATTAGACCCTTCTTAAAGATAATTCTTAACCCATTCCCTCAATAATCGTCAATTCGCAACTCCTTAGAATTAGAAATTTTTCCTACAAGAGTTATAATTAGAAATTTTTTATTATCTCTCTTTAAAATTTGTATTTTTTGTTCATATTATCTTTTCTATTAGGATTCCAGATATCATCAAATCAACTTTGATTAGAACATCATCGAATTCATTGAGATTGAGATATCATCGTCTCAGAATTTTCTTTTACTTATGTTACTTAAGGTTTTCTTTTGTCAACATCAATCATATTTTTTGACTAATGTCAAATAAGATTTTGTTTTTAACATTATCTAAGATTATTTTGGATTTATTTCGACCAGAGCTGTTTTTAAATCAATGTAATCAACATGTAAATCATGATTTTTTCTTCACTAATGTTAATAAAAAAAATTAATTAACATTAATAAAATTACTTTTCGATTGATGATTATTACGATTTTTTATAAATGACAATTAGATTATTTTTCTGGTGCTAATCAAGGTTTATTAGTTGACATTAATAAAAAAAAATTCAAATGACAATTTTTGGAATGATTTATTCTTGATATAAATTAAGAATATTTCTTAATTAATATTTGTTAAGGTTTATTGAAACTATTTTCGGTATATATCAGTAGTACAAGTGTTATTAAGTTGTAACTTCTATTCAAATAAAAATTTAAAATTTAATAAAATTGCATTTTTTATCCGTACAACATTGAAAAAGTTAAATATTTTGTATTAAAATTAATTCAATTTTAATATATTTAAAATTTGTAAAATTTTATGTCGAAACATAATTTAAGATTCATCGAAACTAGTTTCTGTAGTTTATTTATTACAGAAGTGTATATACTTTTGTAAAAAAATTGGAAAAATTATTGGGTGCACAAAAGTCAACATTGTAGGATGTGAAAACAAGAAGTCCTGCTTGCAGAAAAATAACCAGGCCTCAATTTGGGCTATACCGTGACTGTTTTCGGCTTCTTCTTCCTACACTCCCACGTTTTTCTTCCTGCACCCCCACAATTTTAAATATTCCAACATTAACCTTGACCTATAATTTCAAAAGGGGCTACCGGATATCGGGATCTGGTAATATATTCCGGATTCATGAATCCAGAATTGATTAAATTGTGTTTTCCGGATGAGGGGTGTTTTGGAAGGTAAAATATCATAAATTGTTGTTTTCCGGAGTGCTGAATCCAGAAGTCTAAATTGCATTACGGATTGGTGGATCCATAATTGTTTTTTTGTGTTATGGATTCCTGAATCTGTAATGATCTTTTTGAGTTATGGATTGTTGGATCCAGAATAATGTTTTTGACTTATGGATTCATGGATCCGAAATGCAATGATTTTGTTTCATTTTTTTTTATTTGTAGAAGCATGAACAGTAATGATGAATTTGAACAAGAATTATATGATGGGATTGATCTGTGGGATGATGATGATATTGAGAAGTTATTATCCATGTTTTTCATCTTCATTAACATGTCTTCTTCTAACAGATACTCTGGGGCGTAGACGATCACCTTGTGAACCTCCTCCCCTAGTTTTCACCATTACTGCTCAATTACACCATTCAAGTTAAATCAAATTACAAACTAATGAATAAGATGGTGAACCAATACAAACAAAAAACAACAAATATAAAATTTTATTGAAACTAAAAGAGAGAAAAAAAAAACATTGTATCATTTCTACTAAACAAATATAAATAAACTATAGACCAAAAAAAAATTATTAAAGGATGAAAAAAAAAGCTCATTGCAAATTATATTTGAAGATAGAAAAAATCTTTTGATGAAGTTTTATATGTTGAAGAAAGGATGACCATAAAAACACAAATCCGGATCCACAAATTCAGAAGCTTCCCGGATCCACAAATTCAGAAGCTTCCTGGATCCACAAATTCAGAACCTTCCCGGATCCACAAATTTGAAATCTTCCTGGAACCACAAATTCGAGATTTTACCATATTTTGTGATCCAAAATTCTATCGGATTCTATAATCTGGAATGGAAGAAAACACTTACGGAAACAAAAATTCATAAAAAAAATGAATGTGCAGATCTGAAAGCAAAGAAATTTACTTATCTTTGTCAAGAACACTCTAAATCACCAACAAAAAATGTGAGATTGAAGGAGAAGGATTTGGAGGTGTCGCACTGCTCTTAGAACATGAAAGCGTGCTGCTGTGGAACATGAAAGACACGGCTGCACAAGAGAGCATCCTTGCCTGCACCTCTTTAGGATTTTTTCAGGTTAAGGATATTTATGGAATTTTAAAAACTAATAAGGGTGATTTAGTCTTTTTCATAAGAGTGCGGGGGTGCAGGAAGTAATGTGGGGTGCAGGAAGAAACTGCCCTGTTTTTTTTCGCACAAACTCAAACAAAGTGTTCCTTTCTTGTTTTCAATAAATTATTCCTGTACCAATAACCTACACCTAATAAATAATTTATTAGTAAAAGAATAAAAATGTTTCTGTAAAATGACTAAAATAATCATAGATATAAAGAAGTGCGGATAAAAAAATGATTTTAAAATCCCTTTTTTAAAATATATTTCTGAATTTTGGGAATATTTTTCTGAAATGTATTTTCAGATTTTCTTTTTCAAAATATATTTTTTGTATTCTGAATTTAATTTTTTGAAAGGATGGATAATTTTTAAAATTTCAAGAGATGAAAATGCAGGTTCAAATTGGTACGAAGAATTTGCATGATTTTATTTGAATTTGGAGCAAATGTATAAATTAAGTAACAGAGCTTGAGTTATCAAGAAAAGACTTGCTATAGTATGTATATGAACCAACAAACAAGACAGTACCAGGTCTTGTACTGTCACATATTTACTTTGATACATGTAAAATATTATATTTTAAAATAAATATAATTATATAACAATATTTTATAAAATTAGTAGTCTAACCTATAACTTAAAAAACTGATATATTTTTAAATTTTAATCTCTGCGTGATTTTGAAAAGGACAAAAATAGATGACATAATGGTAAATTTAAAATTGAAATTATGAAATAAGTATCTAGCTGTATATTATATGGAATTGAATTTATTATTAAAAATGTGAAGTAAAAATGTAGTCTATGAAATATTTTTTTGCAACAATATAGGTAACTTACAGTATATTATCATTTCATGATATATAACTTTAATAATAAAAATAGAATATAACACAATGATTTAAAATTAAGAATGCATTAAGGAAAAACAAAATAAAAAGTCACCATCATATTGAGAGAAAGAGTGATTGCATAGTTGCAGTGAGATCAATGAGTATCTTCTAGAACGTGTATTTCTATTTAAATTTAGGGACTTGAAACATGCATTTTCTAGTAAACTGTTACAGTAAGAGTTCAAGACATTTATATTTTCTTTATGTACACTAGTGGGAACAGAAGCGCTCACGGCGGCCTGTGTATCCGCATTTCTTATTTTTTCATTTATATATATATATATATTTATGTTTAATATTAAAATTTATTATTTGTACATTTATCTTAACAATATAAATTTATAGTATATTAGGCGCTCACGCGCCTGTGTATCCGTATTTCTTATTTTTTCATTTATATATATTTATGTTTAATATTAAAATTTATTATTTGTACATTTATCTTGACAATATAAATTTATATAGTATATTATAAATAAAAAATGACATTATCATTATTATGTAAAATTATTATACTTTGTGTGAATTGGCTTAACCAAGTAATTGATCATCATTCTAAGTGTTTTATTCTTTACAAATTTTATTTCCTAAGAATGTCACACACATTAATCACTCTTGCAATTCAAAACCGTTCAACTTCTCCAGTATTTCCACTAATATTTTTCTTTCTCTCAAATTTGAAGAGACATTCTTCTTTCTATGCAACTGTTTGAAAAGTAACCAAATGTATATTAATTAAATATGTTTAAAATAATTAAATAATTATATTTCTTTATCACAATAAATCAAATGTAATATTATTTTAATAATGTGATTCTTAATGAGTAAAGAAATTGAAGTTATTAATTTATAAAATAAACTAAATATCTGTATTGGAAAAAATAAAATAAAATG
>Ga0123342_1003278_pt1 | contig 26099 bp, 10 predicted proteins | sample Turbeawhitnodule_FD_89960 | JGI IMG/M metagenome (GOLD analysis project Ga0123342, IMG submission 89960) | Root nodule microbial communities of legume samples collected from Mexico - Turtle bean Mexico white nodule | ecosystem: Host-associated > Plants > Roots > Nodule | place: Mexico: Nepantla...
TTAAACTCAGAAACAAGTTTTCTTTTTATAGAAAACCAACTTATAACAGATTTTTGAAAAACAGTTAAAGCTGTTATAAAAAGAACAGATTGAAAATAAAATGAACAGATTTATTTTCAAAAGTAGTTAGAGAATCTGTTATGTGAGGAGACTTAGTCAACCATTCTGGTGCAGGGACAAAACTGAAAACCGTTTAAGATAGACATGGCACCAGAGTCAAAAAGAATCTATTCATTTACAGATGAACAGATTTATTTTTCAAAACGATAACAGAAAAAGCTTAACTATTAGAACACAATCGTTTCGAACGGTAGAAGACTTAGTCAAAATACTTGATGCACAAAAACTAATTTTCACAAGACTTAGACAAAGCATCAGTTTAAAAAAGAATCTGTTTATTTAGAAAAGAACAGATTTATTTTTATGCAGTAAACATGTTTTTTGTAAAACATGTGAAAAACAGTTTAAGAAATTTTGTGCTTGCTCTTATCACATGGTCAGTGGTTAAGAGGTGAGTTACTCAGCAAAAAGCCTACTCTTAAACAACCTCTAATCACTACCTAAGACATTCTTAAAGCAAAAGGAAATATACATGAATTGTACATAAAAGTCTTCATCAAACACATGTCTTGAAGGGGCAGCAACCATCTTCAACAAGAGAGGGTATGAAATGCAAAAGAGATCTTTCAATAGACTAAAGAGTTATTTAGGAATTTGTAAATACTTCCTTTTTTTAAAATAAATATTTATATTTATGTTAATTCAGTAAATTTCAACTTTGTCGAGTTCTTTTACATCAATTTATAAAGGTTTACCATCCTTTAAAAACTCTTAGAATGCTCAACTATTCTTTATCATTAAATTCCATTGCTTTAGAAAAGTTTATATTTATAAAATTGAATACAGAGAGCATGACATATAACAAGTCTTGGATTTCATGTTTACATTAAATTCCATTGCTTTAGAAAAGTTTATATTTATAAAATTGAATACAGAGAGCATGGCATATAATAAGTCTTGAATTTCATGTTTACAAGAAATGAATAGAATGGTGTGGGTGAAGAAGAAAGTGTTTTTTTGGAAAGAACTGAAACTTTATTTTTCATTTATTTTTTGATGCAGTAATCTTTACACTGATAAGGCTTTATACATACAAAAGAGAAAAAAAAACTTTGGGCTTAAGAACAGAGCCCGTAAGAAAGATATAGGCCCAATAACTTAAACTTAAAACCCTCCCTCAAGCTGGAGCATGTAAGCAAAGAACTCCAAGCTTGCTGATAAGTCTCTGGAAAATGCTTCGCTCGAGGGCTTTTGTTAGAACATCTGCAGGTTGCTCTGCAGATCGAATGGGCAGAAGGTGGTACAAATTTTGTTGCAGCCTTTCACGAACAACATGACAGTCAATGTCAAATGTGTTTCGTACGCTCATGAAAGCTACTATTGAGAGCAATATGCCTGGCTGCTTGTGAATCGCAGTAAAGACATGCGATGTTGGAGGTGGTGACATGGAGATCTCTTAGAAGAAAGGTCAACCATTGCAGCTCACATGAAGTTGAAGCCAAGGCGCAATATTCTGCCTTTGAGGATGATCTAGAAACTGTGATTTGCTTCTTGTTTTTCCATGAAATCAATGATTCTCCCAGAAAAATGCAGAAACCAGTTGTTGAGCATCGAGTCATGGAACATGACGCCCAGTCAGAGTCACTAAAAGCTTTTAAATGCAAAGCATAATTCTTTGAATAGAACAAACCTTGTGCAGGTGCAGCTTTTATGTATCGCAACACATGTTGAACGACACGATGATGATGGATTGTAGGCTTTTGAACAAATTGACTCAGATGTTGAACAACAAAGCATATATTTGGTCTAGTGTTTACAAGATGCAAAAGACGTCCAATGAGTCTTCTATAACTTGAAGGTTCATGAATGTCAGCTTCTTCAAACATATTATCTGCCTTTTTCTGCATGGGTGTGGTTGCTGGTTTGGCACCTAGCATCCCTACATCATCAAGAATCTCAAGAGCATATTTTTTTTGACAAAGATGAATACCTTCATGTGTTCGTGCTATCTCTAAGCCAATAAAATATTTCAATTTACCTAGATCTTTGATTTTAAAAGTAGTATTCAACAAGTTCTTCATAGTATTTATCTCATGCATATCATCACCGGTTAGAATAATGTCATATACATAGACTAATAAAGCAATAAAAAAAATTTCTAATTTTTTTGATAAAGAGAGAATTATCAGCTTGAGATTGGATGAAACCTATGGTTAAAAGATATGAGGCAAGCTTTTCATACCACTGTCTACTGGCTTGTTTCAAGGCATATAAAGATTTGGTCAGATGACAAACTTGATTTGGTTTTGCATTGATGATTCCAGAAGGAACTTCCATATATACTTCTTCAGTGAGATCACCATGTAGGAACGTGTTATCCACATCTAGATGTTCAGGGTGCCAATCTTTGATAGCCGCAATAGCAAGAATCATGTGAATTGTTGTCAATTTTGCTACTGGGGAATATGTTTCGAAGAAGTCAATCCCTTCTCGCTGGGTGTAGCCTTTTGCTACTAACCGAGCTTTGTACCTCTCAATATTTCCATCTGCTCTTCTTTTAATTTTGTAGACCCACTTACATCCTATGGGAGTCTTACCCTCTGGAAGATCCACTAACATCCAAGTGTTGTTGATCTCAAGAGCTTTAATATCGTCGTTCATGGTTGCCTTCCATTTATCAGATTTAACAGCTTCCTCATAGGTATGTGGTTTAGTTTTCAGAAAAAGGGAAACATAGTAGTTAAAATGTTCATTAGATAAATTTTTATATAATAAGACCAAATTCAGTGCATACCTTGTTGTGCCAGTGTTTATTACCTTCTCTGAAGAGGTTAGCAATTGATGATGATAATCTTCAAGGTATGTAGGGCTTCTTCGACTTCTTGTTGATCTTTTAAGATCTCCGACATCTTTGTTCTTAGTGTTTGCAACTTCATTCATGTTGCCTCTATGATAGCTGTCATGCGGACTTTCAAACATGTATTCCATAAAATTCTGATCATAGTTTAGCTTGTTTTGTTCACTTTTATCGGTGACTTGACAAAAGTTTTTCTCATAAAAGAGAACATTTCTGAAGACAAATATTTCTCTGGTTTGTGCATCAATGACTATATAATCTTTTGTTCCTACTTTAAACCCCAGAAAAATACATCTGTTGGCTCTAGGATCAAGTTTATTCCTGTTGTTTTCAAGAGTAGAGGCAAAACACAAACATCTAAAGATACGAAAATTACTTATATCAGGGGCAATTTTTTTTTATCAACAATAAATGAATAAAATTAAGGGGGATACTTAAGGGGTATCCCAACCCGTATACTACAGCCACAAAGTTACACTTTCACAAAAGAAAGTATAACCAAAATGCCTAAACCTACAAAAGGGAATGCCAAACCCAAACCAACACTTATGAAAGAACCAAAATGACAGTAACAATAAAAATAGCAGCACCCAAAACCCAACTGCACTCCAAAGAACAGCACAACAACACCTACAAAATCCTAACACTCTTCACTAGTTTTCCAAGTTGCTCCCCAACCGGCACCCTTCTAATCACACCCTCTCCACTTGAAACCTTCATTCCTTCACCGACCCTCCCCTACACATACGTATTATAGCAGTCTAACTAGCCAACCAGCCACCAGTCCACCTTTACACGTAACCCGGCTTAACGCCTTGGTTACTCATTACCACAACTTCACATTCCTCAACCAAGCTATCTCTACCCCCTGAAATGCGTGGCTCAAACCCAACCTCAGCTCCCCTCCAAAGCATCCAACCTTGATTTAAGCACGCCTCGTGACTCCAGAAACTGCAGACTCCTTTATGAAGATGCTTCATGTTCCTGCAAAAAATGATTGAAGACCAACCCCAATACAGGTAACAACAGCTAACCCCTAAGGGATTCACTCCTTCACCATCACAGGTTCCATCCGAACCGTAACCTTCACATGATACCAACCAGAAATACCAGCTTCTTTAGAAGACACAAAACCAGGAAACATTAGCAGCTTTTAATACAGATAATTGGGTTAAAAACCCAATCTGTAAAAGAGTAAGAAAATGAACGGGCTTTATGCTTCAGCCACAACCAAGACTTAAGTTGGGCCCTCTGGAATACCTCCTCTGCATCTACAACCCCTTACTGAAAGGTAATCAGATTCCTCTAGTCCCATATACTTCTAATAACATTTACCCAGACCCCTTTCCAGATCTTATTCTGCTTGTTAATAACTTGAAACAAGTGGAAACTTAGGAATGTCGCTTAAGATCATGATGCTCAACAAAAGAAATGCCTACCCACTGAAGGCATTGGGACCATACCTGTTGAGCATATTTACAATCCATGAAAAGATGTTGACAGGCCTCTTCCTGTAGCAGACACAAGGGACACACTGTTGAATTCAACATCATCCCTCTCCGACTCAAACTCACTCTAGTGGGGATTCTCCCCTTAAACACCCTCTAGGCTGTTACCAAAACATTTGGAAAGGCCTTCACCTTCCACAGGAGCTTAAACACTTATATCAGGGGCAATGGTGTACAGTTTTTCATATGGACATTTATTTGAAATAACAGGAGAAGGCACTCTATTTATGAGATGAACAACATGCATTATGGCATAAGACCAAAATATTTTAGGAAGATTAGATTGAAACATGAGACACCGGGTCACATTTAAGATGTGTTGATGCTTACATTCTACCATATAATTTTGTTGTGGTGTTTCAACACAAGTGGTTTGGTGAATGATATCGTACTTATCATAAAAATCCTTGCAGCAAAATTCTTGGCCATTGTCAGTTCTGATAATTTTAATTCCTTTATCAAATTGATTTTTAACCATGACAACAAAATTGGTTAAAAGACTACGTGTTTCATTTTTATTTTTCATCAGATATACCCAAGTAAATCTAGTGTAATCATCCACAACAGTGAGAAAATATTTGTGACCATGAATAGAAGGAATACTAAAGGGACCCCAAATATCAATATGAACAAGATCAAAAGAATTATCACATGTACTTTTGCTTAAAGGAAAAGGTAATTTATGTTGTTTAACAAGATGGCAAGGAGTACACATATTGTTCTTATCAAAGCATATGTATGGATAGGTCTTACTCATGCATTCTAACACCTTACTCGAGGGATGTCCCAATCTACAATGCCATGTATCAAGATTTTTTACATGCTGAAAAGGCTCATCAGTTTGAGTGAAGAGAGCAATATTCTTCTCGGATGAAAAATCAAGATTATAAAGTCCTGCACCAAGCCTAGCTCGTCCAATCATCTTGGATGTAGTTGTGTCTTGAATCTGACATTCATCACGAAAGAAAACAAATTTATAGTTAAGTGAAGTGTTGAGTTTCTGACAGATAATATATTCAGGGCAAATTCAGGAATAAATAAAACATTTTATATTATGGAATCTTCAGATAAGACAATAGTCCCAACATATTTTGCAATAACTTGGGTATTTTTAGGAAGTCTAACTTTCACAAGCTCAATTTCATAATAAGTCAAAAACAAACATATCACAGGTTACATGATGAGTGGCTCCGGTATCAAGAATCCAGAATTTTTTATGAGTTTTACATCAGTGGCAAGATTACTGGTTTTTCCTTTGTCATTATTCATTTGAATAATATCAACAATTTTTTGCATCTGTTCAGTTGATAAAGTATTCAGAATTTGATGATTTAGAAACTTATCTTGTGGAGAATTTTTTTCAACCATCTACTCTTCAAGATTTTCTACCGCATTCGTAGCAGCGTGTGTGATTCTCTGTTTGATCCATGGTGGATAACCGTGTTTTGAGTAGCATTCATCCGCAGTATGGTTCATCTTGTTGCAGAAAGAGCATTGCTTTCCAATCTGCCTTTGTCATTTCCTTTCCATCCACTGATGTTCCGTTTATTACTAGATTGGCTTGCGTTGTTAGTCAGAATTTTTTACTCTATGACAACGGCATCACTAAAAGTTCTTTCTTGTCTCTCTTGTTGTAGGACAAGAGAAAAAACTTTGTTTATACCTGGTAATGGTTCCATGAAAAGAATATGGGTCTTTATGTTGTTATAAGTGTCTCTAGGCCTTTCAGAAAAGACACAACTCTTTATGATTCTCTGTATTCGAGGATGATCTTGGACAATCTGCAGGTGCATTTGGAACTACAGATGCATGTAGGAATGGGGCGCAATGAATCCAGTTCTTCCCACAATATTCTGGAATCTGTGTAATACTCATAAATGCTTCTCTCTCCCTGCCTGATCGAATTTATTTCTTGAAGGAGACCAGAAGTGCGGAAATGGTTGCTTTTGGAAAATCTCTCCTTCAGATCTTTCCATAAATCCCTTGTGTTGTCAATGTAAATGGCGCTTTGAGCAATTTGTGTGATAAGGCTCCAATTAATCCACAAAATCACAATGACATTGCAACGTTCCCATGCTTCGTATTTCTTGCTCTTGCGTGTCGGTTATGGAATTTCTCCACTAACAAATTTAAATTTGTTCTTCGAGAGCAAAGCCCTTTTCATCGCGCGACTCCATGAATGATAATTACTACCATCAAGGGGAGGTGAAACTAAGACCGCTCTTGGATTCTCTCCGGGATGAAGATAGTAGGGACTCGCTGGGTCTTGTGAAGAGTCCTCGGAAACCATGGAAGGAACAAGATGAGAGGATACAAGGATGGGAAGAAAAGAGGGAGAAACAGAGTATCAGAGTGAGCGCAAGTCAGAGCGAGTCAAACCCGCTCTGATACCATCTTGAATTTCATGTTTACAAGAAGCAAGAAATGAACAAACAATGTGGGTGAAGAAGAAAGCGTTTTCTGAAAAGAACTAAAATTGTATTTTTCATTTATTTTCTAATGCAGTAACCTTTACATTGATAAAACTTTATACACACAAAAGAGAAAAAAGAAACTTTGGGATCAGGAAGAGAGTACATAAGAAAAATATAGCCCAATAACTTAAACTTAAAATTGTGCATAAATGGAGTGAGACTTGTAAGATGAAGAGAAAGTTGAAGAAAGTGATGTGTAGAAGGAGACTTTAATGAATTTAACCTTGCTTATTGGGTGTTTAACCCTCCTTTTTTTCGTGGTGCAGTGTTATTTTTTTCACCTTTCACATAACAAAGATTCCTTTTGCATGCCATAATAAATTAATTTGAAATTCCATTATAAACTCCTCACGGATCCCATTTGCTTCACATATTACCTACCATCAAAATACTTTACTTACCACAAAATCCATTCATAAAATAACGATACATATAGACAAAACATTCGTAGCAAAATTAACGTAAGTAAACTTATCTATACATTTATTCATAAATAATTTACCTACGGATACTAAAATATTACTATTTTTATTTTTATTCATATTTTTAATCTTATTATTATTATTATTATTATTAAAGAGGAAACGACTTAACTTACATGATTATACATAAAATATTTAATAAGTGTACAAATTTTCTTTTATCAAATTATAATTATTATTATATTTTCTTATTATCCTTATGTACAAATTCACTGGAACTAAAAATAATAATATAATAAAACTAATAAGTTTTAGACGATTTTTTGAGTCCCCATACTCTTTTTTTTCTCAATTTAGACACTCTTTTCACCGAATTAAAGTACCTTTTCCATTTTTGGTATCTATGTTGTAACAAACAGAGCAGATTCACCAGATCCAACTCAAATTGGGTATGAAAAAAAGTAAATAAATAATAAATAAATAAATAATCTAATATTAGTCCAAAACCATTTAGGGTGTGAAGTGTGATCCCCTTTCTGTTGTCATCAAATCATAGCTGTGAATCTTGTCTCTGCATACAGACAAAAACACCAAGGAAAAGAACCAAACAAAATCTCAGCAATCTTTCACCCTATAAATTAAACCCCCACCAACCCCAAATCAATTTCTTTCAGAACAATAGAAAAAACTCTCTCAATCACTTGAAAATGGCTGCTTCCATCCCATTCACAGGTCTCAACTCCTCAAGGGTGCTTCCCATTCCCAGCCAGCCATACCCATCTTCCTATTTCCCCTCAAATGTGCTAAAGCTTGCACCTTTCAGAACCCCTTCTACCTTTTCTTCTTCTGTGTCCTGCTCTGCCACCAGGGACCCTTCCTCTGTTGTGCCATTGGAGCAACATCACAATTTGGATAATGGGTCGGTTTTGCCCAATAGACCCGATTCATTTGGGAGGTTTGGCAAGTTTGGCGGGAAGTATGTCCCTGAGACTCTGATGCACGCACTCACTGAGCTTGAGGCTGCTTTTCATTCCCTCTCTGCAGATGAGCAGTTTCAGGTTTTGTGAGACAGGCTCAGGCTTTTCATCTTTAGTGTTGTGTTATGTGATTTGAATGGGGGAGTTTTTTTTTTTTGTTTTTTTTTTGGGTTTGGGTGTGTCTGGAGTGGTTTCAATGGGTTTTGGCGGAAATGGGTATCCGAGGCAATGTGGTGTTGTGCTGAAGGTTTTTTATTGTTATATGGGTTGGTCTTAATCGTTTTGCATAATGCTTGTTGGTATTGCTCACAAATTGGTTGTTGAAATGTGGCACTGATGGTGATTGTAACTGTTTTGATATTTTTGGTGTTTTGGAAGCTTAGGGTGTTGGGAATGCTTTTTTTGTTGAATTGAATCCTCTATCCATGGCATGATGGAAGTGGGGCATAGCCAGAAACTGAACTGAAGTTTAGTTTTTGCAAGGTTTCAAAAAATGATATGCAACTGCAATTACGATTGCAACGAGGAGGTTTTTGGGGTCTTTGCGATCACAGTTGGCCATATCAGCCGTATTTATCTTGCAAATTTCTGTTATATCAGGGATAGCCACTAAACCATGACATTTAAAACCCTTGAGTTTTTTCTGTAGAACGACCAAGGGTTACTTACTTACAATCAACCTTGTTTTTTTGAAGTACTATCCTTGATGTTTATTGCCTTTTCTTTATGCTGTACCTTCTATTTTGATGCTTGTGAAACATGCACTTGTTTGAAGTTTTGAATGTGTATCATTTTATTCTTCAGCACTTTTTTTGGTCTTTACCATTTCAATTTCATACGGAAGTGACAGAAGTAAACAATTTGGAACTCCATTCAGTTAGTTATACTGAGGAGAACTTTCTGTCTCTCTTTTACATACTATCCCCGTCTCTCATTCTCTTGTATGTTAACAACATTCAGAGGCCATGGAATGTAGTTTCTTGGAAGGAAAAATAATGTAAATTTTCTGAGATGGGTGTTTTAAATTGCAGAAAGAGCTGGCTGGGATCCTGAAAGATTATGTGGGTCGAGAGAGTCCTCTTTATTTTGCAGAAAGGTTGACAGAGCACTATAAGAGGCCTAATGGTGAAGGGCCTCACATTTATCTGAAGAGGGAAGATCTCAATCATACTGGTGCTCACAAAATTAACAATGCTGTTGCTCAAGCTTTGCTTGCGAAGAGTTTGGGAAAAAAGCGCATAATTGCTGAAACTGGAGCTGGTCAGCATGGAGTTGCCACTGCTACTGTATGTGCTCGATTTGGTTTGGAATGCATTATTTATATGGGCGCACAGGATATGGAAAGACAGTCTCTCAATGTTTTCAGAATGCGTCTCCTTGGTGCTGAGGTATATCATTTGTTATTGTTGTCATAGATGTCATTATTCGTTAATCCTTTTATCTACTGTGGTTCCAGAGATTATCTCCACGGATAAAACTTTAAATTAATGCAAATACTATCTTAGTGTGGATTTGCAGTGTTGTTTCGAGTATAAAAATGTCTTTTAATTTGTTGTTTGTTTTCTTTTCCTTTTAATATACATATAGGTGACAGGATCCTTCCATGAACAAGTTTTTCATTGTTTCTCTTTTGTTAGACCTGTGCCACAGTCTTTTGTGCACATCTTTTTTGGAGGTTAACTTATGGATAAAATAAATTGAATATTCTGCTTCGTTCTATTTTGCAATCATTACCTGAATTATGTTATTCACAGATTAATTTATGAATATTCTGAAAGTATATAGTTTGTTGTGAAAATCTAGGTTTTGTTTCTACATACCAATCTTTAAAAACCTTTTTGTTAACACTTTTTCTGATCCAATGGCTTACACTTCATAGTTGGGATATGCCATTTTCTGGAGATTGTTTTTTGTACTGTACATGTATGTATGCATCATACCAGAACACATGATAAAAGCGCAGGACTGTAAAGATTTGGGACAAGATAGTGACACTTACATAATTATAAATAAATTCAATATTGTATTATTGTAATTAGTTGCATGTGAATAATTGTAGATCCAAAAAGATTAACTGTTGATTGTTTTATATGGAAAAAAGACACTTGGATTGATTTATGACATTTTTAATGAGGGAAATTATATGCTCTTTGTCTGCATGGGAAAAAGTGTTGTGATGTGACCTCATGTGTGTCCAAATCTAGTTGCTATACATTGAATTCAAAAGATCTGTCTTTGTTTGGAAAAAAAGTGCACAATACATTGGTCTGTGTAATAGGATATATTCTTGTAATATAGGTGAGAGCAGTTCACTCTGGGACTGCTACTCTCAAGGATGCTACGTCAGAGGCTATAAGGGACTGGGTGACTAATGTAGAGACGACTCATTATATTTTGGGTTCTGTTGCTGGGCCGCATCCATATCCAATGATGGTTAGAGATTTTCATGCTGTGATTGGCAAGGAGACCAGAAAGCAAGCTTTGGAAAAATGGGGAGGGAAACCAGATGTTCTGATTGCATGTATTGGTGGGGGGTCAAATGCCATGGGACTTTTCACTGAATTTGTTGATGACAAAGATGTTACGCTAATTGGTGTGGAGGCTGCTGGATTTGGTCTAGACAGTGGCAAGCATGCTGCAACTTTAACAAAGGGAGAAGTTGGGGTTTTGCATGGAGCTATGAGCTATCTGTTGCAGGATGATGATGGACAAATAGTTGAGCCTCACTCTATTAGTGCAGGGTAATTCATCTTACTGATAATTTGTTATATCAGTTGTTCTGTGCCCCTTGCAATTCTGCTTGTTCTGATTGTGTAATTATCTTTTCATTAACAACAAAAATTTTGTGCAGCTTGGACTATCCTGGTGTGGGTCCGGAACATAGCTTTTTGAAAGATTTGGGACGTGCTGAATATCATAGCATCACTGACGAAGAAGCATTGGAAGGTAGGATTACCTTGAGCTTGCTACTTTATACAGCACAACGAATACAAATTTTTACATAAAAATTTAGTATAAAGTAGAAATTGCATAGGTTTTGAATTTCATTTATGATTTGTCTCTCTCCCTCCTTTGAATTGGCCAACACTATGGTAACTCATCTCAATCACTTGTTCACAAAACTTATGTTACTATATCATTCTGCTAATCTTGATCTGATCTTAAGTTTCCTTTGGCACTTATTCTGCATAAGTTTCACATAGAATGGTGTGTTCTACGGTCTAAGAAAATGGTGCCCCCCTGTTCTGTCAAATGTCATATATTCTTAATTTCTGTCTTTGTTTACTTACAATTGTTACAGCTTCAAATTTAAATGTCTGTGGTCTTTGAAAATATCATGATTTTTTGTTTAATTCCTAATTTCCTATAAAAAAAAGAATCATTTTTAGTCCTTGCATTTAAATTTTTTATAGGGACTAAAACCAATCATTTTGAGTTGCTTTATGTCTGTACCGGTTGATTCCAATCAATGTCACAAACTCACAATTACTGTCCTTCATTTAATCTCACTGCTGATCCCTTATATCTCATGCATGCATCTATGGTTGCTGATATGAATTCTGCTATCATATAAAACATAGTCACTGATGGGAATATTTGAAGTGTGGAAGTAGGAAAGTGCTCATAAAACTATTGTATCATTTACTGTTTCTCTGTCCGAAACTTTGATTTTTTTTGTACGTGTAGCTTTCAAGAGAGTTTCACGACTTGAAGGCATAATTCCAGCTTTGGAAACATCTCATGCATTGGCCTATCTAGAGAAAGTGTGTCCAACCCTTCCCAATGGAACCAAGGTTGTGGTTAACTTCAGTGGTAGGGGTGACAAGGATGTTCAGACTGCCATCAAGTACTTGGATGTTTGAAAGGGTCATCATGTCATGTGGAATGGGTACTGAAGTGAGCTTACATAATAGAGAGACATAATTAATATAATTTATTTTTAGACCAAGTTTAAATAACAATGTATATTTGCTTCAGAAAACTGTTGCTATTCAATCCTCAATAATAATCTTGGTTTATGTTATTATATAATAAATGTTGTGACTGAATGCAATCAAATCTTATAGACTATAGAGGTAAACAAGTTTGCATAATGGAAAAACTATGTGACATAATTTTAGTACATTTTTCAAATTGAGGTTAAAAAAGAAATGTTGATTTTAACATGGAAAATGCTTGATATACATACATGTTTGTTGATTCATGTTCTATTAATTTGACTAAGGTGAAAGTAGTTTAAATAGTATTGGAAACCACAATATTTTATATATAAGTAGATGCAAATTTTAACTTTCATAATTTTAGTAATAATTTTGAGATTTTCTTTAAAAAATTGATAGAATTGAATTTCATTACACTTCATGCTTCCCATTTTATCTTCATGTTTCCCATTTAATCTATTATATCTGACAAGTTGCACTATAAAGGTAATCTTGGAACACCAATTAACATAAAATGGACAAATAATTTATTTCGAAAGGATTATTGGGTGATAATTATTTAAATATTCATATAAAAAATTGTCAACTCTTTTTGTCTCCCCACCATTGTGTTACTTATCCGATATAGAATAAATTTATTTTTTTATAAAATTGACTAAGACTAGTCTATTCTTAATAAATAATAAAAATAAGATACCTAAATGAATTTGAAGTGGTGTTTATATGTGTAATATTTTTTTATTATTTCATTATTGTTACACTTTTATCTTGAAATAATAAAAAACTTATTACACTCTTTTTTTGCTTAAAAAATTTACGATAGTGTAAATTTTGTTTTCTAATCTATAAAACTTCACGAACTTTGTTCTCACGTATTTAAATTGTCAAGAGATAGATAATGTGAGTTTTTCAAAATTGGTGATAAAATTTTAAAGAATAAATTTTATGAAAATTAAATTCACAAATTTGTTTAGTTTCGGAGGGAAAAAGAAAAGGATGACAAAATTCTTTTTATTACGGATACATATTATATATTAATTAAAATATCTATTTTATATCTATATATTATATTCTTATTTTATTCTTAATTATATTTTTAAATTAAAAAATGAAAATAAACTATCCAAATATTAAAACTATTTATACTCTTAAAAAATATAACATATTACAAATAACCATCTTTATTAATAATTTTTTTTTTCTTTAAAACAGACAACCCATTCCCGTTTGTATAATATAGAACTAATTTATTATGCTACACCAAAATCTGAATGATTAGAAAAAATAATAATAAATTAATTATTAATCTATAACAAAATATATATATATATATATATATATATATATAATTAATGAGGATTCTCTATTTTTATACACAAAATATTTTCTGATTTTATCTTGGAAGAAATAATAATTAATTTAGTATATTAGTTTAATAACTTCTTCTTTTTAAATTTTATCTTAAAAAAAAATAACAGTTATCAATTTAATAATTTTTATTTTCAGTATAATAACTTATTTTTCTCTTTAACTTATTTATTATGGTGTTTTTAGAATTTTTTATTTCTTTGTGTAGAGTGAATGAAAAAAAAATATCGAATAGAATAAAAATAAATTTAAGAACCAATAAAATAAAATAATTTTAAAAAACTTTTTTAAGTAAAAAATATTTTAAAAATTTAATTAAAAATGGGGAGAATAAATTTTAAATATTTATAAAATTGTAGTGAATTTAAATATTTATAAAATTGAAATAGAAAAAAATTTGAAATTTGAAAATTAAAAACTAAATATATAAAAATTTATGAAGAAATATCAATAGAAAGATAATGAAATAAAATATTTTATAGGTATTTTAATATAAGTAAATATTATTGATAAAATAAATGTAAATTATAACATTATTTTGCTTTTTTTTTCTTTATAATAAATTTGAATTGTGGAGAATAAATTATAATAGATTTGTAAATATATTTTTATAATAAATTTGGATGAAAAAATTATAATAAATTATAATGTTGGTATTTGTTGTTTGTTAAAAAGATATAAATATAAGTAATAGTAAAAATTAAATAAAATTATTTGGATATTTTATAAAAAAAATTAACTGAATGGTTTAAAAAATTATAAATAAAAATTAAATTATTCACTTATGATATGTATGAAATAATAAAAAAATTAAATGAATAAATTTATTATTAGGTTTTAAAAAAAATGTATAAATTATAGTTTTAAATAAAAATTAAGAAAAAAATTATATTTAAATTGAAAAATTATGTAAATAATGAGTTATATATAAATATATGTCATAAATTATAATAACATGTATGGTTATATAATATTTTTTATATTTTTAAGATTTAGACTTTATAGTTTAGGGTTTAGGATTTATGATTCAGAGTTTACGATTTAGATTTATTTTACCCATAATATTTACTTACATCAAAATATCTATAAATATTTTATTTTATTCTCTTTGTATTGATATTTTTTCATAAAATTTTATATTTTTAATTGTTAAATTTTAAATTATCTTCTATTTTAGTTTTATAAATATTTAAATTTACTATAATTTTATAAATATTTAAAAGTGGAAATATAAAAGGATACTGAATAAGGAAATAAAAAAAATAATAGATAAAAAAATAAAAGTGAAAATAATACTATTTGAGAAAAAAATTCACAAAATCATCTTTAAAGAGAAAGAAGATACATGTAAGTATTTTTTTCTACGTAAAATTTATACGACTACAAGATGTGATTTCATCTTTAATATTTTGCTCTCGTTGTGTAACAAATACGTATAAACAATATATACATTTATAATTTTCGTACAGTTATTTAACCACAGTAATTCAAGCTCTATATATCTATTAACCTTTTTAAGAAACTTACCCAATATTAAACTGATTTATAAGTAAAATAGTAAAAACACATAGTATGCATGTTTACTTTTTTTTTTCTTGTTATAAGAAAATATTAATTAAAAACTAATTATTATGATAACTATTAAAATAAAATAAAAACATGATTAATTTTATTTTAAAATAATAGAAAATTTATATGTAAAATAATTACATTTTACAATTTTTTATAATTTTTCATTATGATGACTGATATTTATGATGAGTAATTTTTTTAAAATCATCAAATTAATAAAATTAATTATACTTATAAAGATAAAAATAATAAATGAACATGACTTCAAAATAGTAGTTGCAAAATAAATTTAGAAGATTAAAAATGATAAAAGAATGTATACACTAAAGAAAAATTACAAAACAAAAATTGTAAAAATTAAATATTATATATTTTAAATTAACTTAAAAAAATAAACATTATCAAATTAATTTTAATTTTTATATATACTAATTCTGTATATAAAATTTAATATCTGTATATATTTTAGTGAGATAAATTTGTTAAAATTATAGTAATTATTTTAAAATTTTCGGGTCGACCCGTATCCGTATGTCTGTGAACAAAAACAGCACTAAAACCCTTTGTTCCTCTTACCTTGGTTCCTTCCACCAATCATCCTAGGGTTTTTCTGCTCTCTAATTCGGAGGTGGAAGAACCAAAACACAGTGACTCATTCTTCTCACTTTCTCCGCTGCTTCAACACGCTATGAAGGTCAAAGTTATATCACGCTCGGTCGATGAGTTCACTCGAGAACGAAGTCAAGACCTTCAGGTGATTCAATGCACACGACCCTTTACAACTGGCGTTCTTCTAATTCCTCACTTCAATCAAATTTGTAATCTTTTGCTTTTTCTAACGCTGCCCCTTTGATTTCGGACAGAGGGTGTTCCGGAATTACGATCCCAGCCTTCGTCCTCAAGAGAAGGCGGTGGAGTATGTGCGGGCTCTTAACGCGGTGAAGTTGGACAAGGTCGGCTTTTCCCTATTAGGTTTTAATGCTTCGTAATCAGTGTGTTTCTATTGCATGTGAAGTTTATCTGTTTCTTATTATGTGTTTTTAATCTTTGAGGGTTTAGATCTTTGCAAGACCATTTATTGGAGCATTGGATGGACATATAGATGCTATTTCATGTATGACGAAGAACCCTAGCCAGTTGAAAGGGTTATTCTCTGGTTCAATGGATGGAGGTAGTTCGTTTTACCTTATTTAGTTATGTCCCTGCAGCTATATGTGTAGTTGTAGGAAATAATGGCTGAATTATACTCTTCGTTTGGAGATAGAGAAGAGGAAGAAATTTGTTTTGCTATATGATAGATTATGAATTTTGAATTCAGGAAGTGGTTAAATTTTGTTAGGACTGCTAAAAATGGGGAGAGCATATAGATATATATGTGCATGTATGTAGGAAATTTATGATCAATGAATCCAATACCAGATAAGCAGAATTCTTCTGCTACAATGAGTTGGCAATCTGACTTTTGAAATCATTATTAATTATTGACTCTTGGATATGAGTTATCTGTCCAACAATCACTCAATCTTTAGTCAAATTTGGCTGATTTTCTCTTAATTTTGTTTGCGGGGTTGTGTTACTATTTTAGTTGTCTTTATGTTGAAATCTTCTTGTTAGGTTTGGCTTGAACCTGAGTAAATGTTTCATGTTTGCTTATTGTGAAACATAGCTCTTTAAAGTAGTATGGTTCTTTTTGCATAATAGATTGTATGAATAATCAATTCATAAAATATTTCCTGGCTAGAGAGTTAAGAAATGATTGTGTGGGCATGTCTTACACACACTTTTACTATTCATCCCTATCTTGTAACTTTATCCTTGTTTTTTGGTTCTTTTTCATTGGTTTTCCTTCTACATGGTATTAGGTATTATATTATGCATTACTATAATGCCATTCTTTTGTAGATTAGGCTCAATCCAATGTACATTGTTATCTTTATAAAATGGTGCAGGAGTTGAGTTGAATACATATAAAAGAAACCTGTAACATTTGTTTTTGTTGTTTTTTCAGATATTCGTCTCTGGGATTTAGCTTCAAGGTAATAACTTTTTCAGTACTATTTTTTTTTTTCAAAAAGAAAATATTTATATTTGGAATTTGAATCAAGTTCATGGTATTTAGTAATCTTTTTGAAATGAAGAACATTTCAATGTATTACTCTGTACATTTCTTTCTATGTCCACTTAGGGGATAACACAAATATTAAGGAATGTAATTAATGTCCTTGTTTATATTAAAATTGTTGTTAACTCCCTAGTGATCTTTACAATTATTTCTGTCATCTATGATAAGTTTTCATGTATTAAGATTTAGTTAGAGCCTTAGAGGGCATATATGAAAAGAAATGGATGCTGTAGTAATTAACAATACAGAGCCACTTCTTCTTTATTTCGTTTCTGTTTACATTGTATGGATTATCAATAGATAATAAACATATGTCAGAGGAAAGTAATGTCTTATTAGTTATGAATGAACTGCAGTTTACTGTATCAAATATGACTTGAGATTTTCTTATTATTTCTCTGGTTGAGGGGGTATGTTTGTTGGCTTTCTGAAGAATGGGAATTGTTATATGATAAAATTATTTAATATTGCTTGAAAACATATGGATAAGAAGAAAAACATTTGTCATTGGCTTAAGCACTAGCTCATTTGAAAAAAAAAAATTAAGCAAGGACAGGAGGTTGTTAATGCTACAATTTTTGGGACTACTATATGTATCTAATTTGGTGTCCATTGTGTTTGATAAAAAAGACAGACGGTTTGCCAGTTTCCTGGTCACCAAGGTGCTGTAAGAGGTTTGACATCATCTACGGATGGACGCGTTCTTGTGTCCTGTGGAACTGATGCCTCGTAAGAATCAACCTTTTCAACATTTTCCCTACTACACCTATCTATCATATTTAGCCTTCAGCTATTTTTTCTGATATAACCTGGAATTTGATTTCAGTATCAGACTCTGGAATGTTCCTATTACTTCTCTTATGGAGTCAGATGACTCAACCAAGAGCACTGTTGAGGTGAAATGTTGTGCTAGCATATTTTACTTTCACCTTTTCTTTTATTGTAAGTGGGTATACTACTAACTCACAATTTTATAAACCACTTTTTATTTTTGTGCAGCCAGCAAGTGTTTATGTTGGGAAGAATGCATTTTGGTAAGTTTTGGAATGAATTATCCCTGACGAAGATATTGAAGTTTGTTATTTTACTATGTTTTATGTTTACTGAGTTTGGTTTTACTTTCTTAATTTTTAGGGGCGTTGATCACCAGTGGGACGGTGAGCATTTTGCCACAGTTGGTGCTCAAGTAGATATATGGAATCACAACAGGTGGTCAATTTATGTTTAGTCTACTTGTTTTACTAGAATCACCATAGTTAACCATTTTAAATTTTATGTTAGTGCATGTTATAGTTACTTCCTTTCTGCAGGTCTCAGCCTATTAATAGTTTTGAATGGGGGACAGATACAGTAATTTCTGTCCGGTTTAATCCTGGAGAACCAAATCTGTTGGCTACCTCAGCTAGGTACGTGAGATTGCCTATAGGTCAAGAACTACAATATTGATCACAGTACAATTCAGTTTTTTCACCCAATAGATATTTACTGATCTTTTTTTATTTGTTGCTTGTTTGCTCTTTGCTGATCTCATTGAATTTTTGTGTTTTTTTCTCCATTATTTAAATATCGTTCAAAATATAATTATTGTGTGTAATGATGTGGTAAATATAATCCAAAAGATAAAGTACTAAATTTAATTTGTGCCCCTAATTAAATCCAGAAACAAATCATGAATGATGAAATATAAGAATATGGAAACTAGTTCCAAGAGATCATAGATACCTAGAGATCATAGATGCTCTAAACTATTTTAAATACAATCATAATGTTATAAGGTATCCTTTGAGATTTCAAGAGACAAAAAAATTGAACAGATAGAAAATTCTTTATTCTGATTTGTGTTTATAAGTGGGTCTGTGAGTGTTAGGTACTGTTATTTATATGTTACAAGGCAAGCTTCTCTGAGAAGCTTTCCAGATAGCGGGCTGTTATAATTAAATGTACAGAAAATGGACTGATACAGAATCATTCTACATAAATAAGCTGGGGTGATTTAAATAATGCACAACAGAATATGATAGATTAAAACTCTTTACAACTACAGGAAAGAGAGACATTGAGCTGAAATTGTGTTTTTGAGACAACACAAATGTTTTCTTTATATTGAGAAAGGAATCGATATAATATGTAGAGGCGATAGAATATCCTCTGATTATAAAGATATAATACAGGAATAAATAAAGACGTTCCTAATAATACCAATGGTATGCCCAATGTAGTGTTGATGTTTGCAATTTGGATGATTTTTAGAATTACCTATGCGATAGTGTTTAAAATTATTACTTTGTGATGCAAAGGTGGTATTTTCTCTTGTAGACAAATGACCATAGGTAATTAGGAAGTTGTAGTAAGGTTTATTGGCAAGCCTAAAATTTGATCACAGGTTGTAGCATACTTTAGTGAAATAAACTCATTAAATTCATGCAAGGCAGAATGAAGCTGCCCAAGGTAAGCAGACATATGGCCCTCAAATTGACATGGAGCATCATGCATAAAGTGTCAAGAGACACATCATATTAACGCTGTGCTTTGTTGGCATAAAGGGCTTCACTCCAAACTGATGCACACACGTCTCTTGGAAATACAAAATAGGCTTGAATGAGATGTGAATGGTGGATTTCAGTACACTACATAGTTGAACATCAATCTTTATCCATTGTTCACGCTCTATAGGAACTGATTCAACAATTATAGTAAGATGGGATTTAAAGCCCTGTCTACTTAACCATAACTAGATTTGGAAGCCTGTGTTGAATAGTTAGCTATGTTCATCTCCTCAATACTAGCAATATGGCTAGAAAAGATGGGAGAATCTATTTTGGATCTTGACGGGGTGTTGGAAGACATTGTTTTCTTTAAATCTGAAAAAAATAATAAAATAATCTAAGGAGAGAGAAAAGTAGATTAGACCACCAAACAAACTTTTGATGGAGCCGCCACCATAGGGGTAGGAGTGTAGAGGAGTTGAGTTGGGCATATTTTGGTCGGCCATTAAGCGTCAACACATGTGCTAGTCTAGATTCCATGTTAAACTATAGAAAGAGAGACATTGAGCTGAAACTGTGTATTTCTGATACTGAACGAATGTTTTATTTATATTGAGAAAACGAAATTAATACAATAGGCAAAGGAGATTTGATATTCTCTGGTCATAAAGATGTGACTTAGGGTCTGCTCCTTATTTCTATAATTACAACAAAAACATAGCTTAAAAACGAGAAACTTGGAGCAAACAATGATTAACAAAACACAATAGTGGGGCCATCAATTTCCTTGAACACAGCTCAATGGAAGGGGAATGCATTCTCAAGGTGCATTACACTACTCAGATACCATGTTAGCATTACAGGATTTAAGTGGAGAAGGAGGAAATGAGGATGTGAGAGAAACTATTCTAAAGGTGCATTACATGCCTCCATTACTATGTTGACATTATAGGGTTTTAAGTATTGGAGGAGGAAATGAGGATGTCATTCGAAAGACAATGCTAAGCATACTAACAGTAGAATTATAATCTTATTTAAAGATATATGAAAATTTTCCTAAGGGGTTATGTATAATATTTTCAATGTTAAGATATCTGCTATATATTCCAACTGTGGTCATTTATCTGGTGAAAAATGCATTTCATTCATTGAATGGAAAGGAATATCCAGTAAGGGGACTTGGTTATGTTTTCATTGAAAAATGCATTTCTTTTGGTATGCATTTTGTTTCAAGTTTTACTTATTTAGATTTTGAATGATTTTACATTAATCTACTTTATAAGTCTTGACGATATTGGTTGGCTTAATGCACTTTACTCTTGTATGTAAATTACATGCTTTTTTAACCTGTTTTCTTATATTAGTGACCGGAGCATAATTCTGTATGATTTACGGATGGCTTCCCCTGTGAGGAAAATGATAATGATGGTAATTACATCTTTTCATTGCTTTAAATTATGACATATGGTTGCGGGTTTTTTCTTATGTTATTTCTAATCATCATATTTTGTTAACGGAGGTCCTATTATTTGTGGTTCTTAAATTGCACACAATATTATATCGTTGCAACATTTCCCAACAACATCATTTCTGCTGAGTGTCCCACCCCCAAAATCATCTGGCTTTAATCCAAATATATTCATGATTATACTAACTTTTACTTCATTGTGACAGACCAAAACCAATTCTATATGTTGGAATCCAATGGAACCCATAAATTTTACAGCTGTAAGTTGATCATATGAATTCATTCAATGGTTCTTAAGCTATTGTTTAGGTTTTTCGTTATGGCTAACATGAGATATTATTGGGTTTAGACATCTTTTCATGTAGTTGTCTCATTGTATCAACAAATTTTATGCAGGCAAATGAAGACGGAAACTGCTATAGCTATGATGCTAGGAAGTTGAATGAAGCTAAATGTGTTCATAAAGATCATGTTTCTGCTGTGTAAGATGATTTTTCTTTTTAAGTATTGTGTTGGTAATTCTAGAAATTTATCATACGCTCATTTTTCATATTTTATTCTACAGGATGGATATTGACTATTCACCAACTGGACGAGAATTTGTGACTGGATCTTATGATAGAACAGTTAGTTCCTTGCCTTTTGTTTTCAATCATCTGATGTTTGTTCTTACTAAGAATGCTTTCCTATCTATTGATGATTTCTCATTTGTAGGTGAGACTTTTCCAGTATAACGGTGGTCACAGCAAAGAGATTTATCACACTAAGAGAATGCAAAGGTTCACTTAAGTTATATTATATTGCTTTATTACCCATGTCACTTTTCAATTAATGTAAACCTTGGATGTGTAACAAGATACTATTGCCGACAAAAGGTGTTAGGAACCAAGAATTGAAAAGAGAAAGAAAAGAAAGATTTTTATTGAGTAGAATGAAAATAACAAGAAATAGGAGAGCACTTTCTCCTCCTAAGGTTTTCCCTTCACAAAGGCTTTCTCCTTTCACAGAGAGTTAATGCTCAATCTACGAAATGAAAATCCCCCTCTTTCCTCTAGTATCCTCTTATTTATAGATATAATCGGCCTGACCCATGATGTCCCTCTAATTAGGAACTACTATTCTTCCCTTTATTCTACATCCTAACAAAATGCGATTGCTGATTTTGCCAATTTTTTCTGCTGAATGATTTTTATCATCTTATGGTAGGCTGATCTTTATCTTTGTTATGCAGGGTATTTTGTGTCAAGTTCAGTGGTGATGGAAGTTATGTGATTTCAGGAAGTGATGATACTAACCTTAGGATTTGGAAGGCAAAAGCATCTGAACAACTTGGAGTAGTAAGTTATCTCTACTTCTTGCATTGCATAGATTTGAGTGAAATAATTAATGTGTCAAAGCATATCCTCGGCATCATGTGGCAATGTTTATTTCATAGAAAGATGAATTTCAATTTTGTTTCTTTATATAAATTTTTCTTTACATTTATTGGAATTTGAACCTACTTTTATCACCCAACATGGCTGTCATTGTCATTTTATTAGTGAGATAGACACCATCTAGTACGAGGTAAGGGAAGGCCTACTTTATCTCTCGGTTCCAAATTCCTGCTGATGTATAAAAATGATAAGGTCATGCTTGGCCTAGAGTTGGGAGGATCCATACATTTTAGTTTAATTGTTGCCCTTTCATCTTTTTCTGTCCTACATTAATAGTGTATGATCAATTATTAAGATCCTTAAATCATCATACTTTGGATGCTGGTTTGTTTTCCAATTTGTTACCTAGTGGTTATCCCTGGTTATTTCTATTCTTAGAAACCCTTCATCGACTGATTATTACTTCTTTGTGATCATGCTACAGATTCTTCCAAGAGAACGGAAGAAGCACGATTATCATGAGGCCGTAAAGAAACGCTATAAGCACCTCTCTGATGTTAACCGGATTGCAAGGTAAGATTTGATCAAGCATTTTTGTTATGAACCATACTTGATAAAAATTCTGTCATGAATTATATAATTCCACAAAAACTTTGCCCTGTGCATAATTGTCACCTTTTGCTTTTTCTGATTTGCTCAACAGACATAGGCACTTGCCAAGACCAATATTCAAAGCTTCTGCTTTAATGCGTGTTATGGCGGATGCGAAGAAGAGGAAGGAAGATAAGAGGAAAGCTCACAGTGCTCCAGGGAGCATTACAACACAACCCCTACGGCGACGAAGAATTATCAAAGAAGTTGAGTAAGGTTTTTCTGAACAAAATGAAGCAAGTATTTTGGCTCACAGTACTGATATCACCATTCTTCTTGTGGGACGGTCTACCTCTGCATGTGCCTCCATACTCCTACTCATTTCTTAGCTTTAGCAGAGTGGCATGTTTAGTATGGCATCCTATATTTATATATGTACGTACAAGATTGGTGAAATGAAGTTATATTTTTGTTATTCTTCTGGGTTCAGTTCATTCCCAATGCAAGAAAATTTTGTTTATTCTTCAATTCAGTTCCTTTCCCTTAAAAGCATATTTTCAAGTTCTTGTTTCTTGAAGATGCTTCTTTTATGATTCAAAGCCACTCCAATTTGTCGTTGTTTTATGTATGATTCAAAGCAATTTCCACAAATAGCACACCTCCGGAAAACCAAAAGTGTTCTGATGAAACCATGAAAAAGATCAGAGTTTCTACATTCTTTCATTATAAATCTCATCGAAATTCTTCCAGTTTACTTGAAAAAGTAAATCCCTAATAAGATTCTAATTGTTTTTTGGATTTGATAATAAAAGTATTATGTTTTGCATTTAGATATATAATATTTTAAACTTAAGTTAAGTTTCTGCTTAAATTTTCTATTTTTTACACCATAATCAAAATTTTACTTTTTATAACGCTATATTATTAACAAATGCAATGTAATGATAAAATTAAGTATTACTAAATGTCATTTGACACTGATACAAGATATATAAATTACAGTAATAAGATAAATTTTAAGAAGTGCCCAACTTAAAACAGTGATTTTGCGCAGTTGGTATTCCGGATTCGCATAAATTAAAAAACATTATGAAGTTTTTATAATGTTTTAATTCTAATTTCAAGTATCTTATAAAAACAAGATTTATTCTAAGTATAATTATTATATAAAAAAACATAAAAATTAATTATTTACTATCTATTATAAATAAATAAGGAAACATATATGAAGGAAAAAATGCAAAACCATGTCATAAAATCTAAATTTGTATTTATAAATATGATATTAATGAAATAACAGACGTAAAAGATTTAAAATTTTAATGTGCTCAAGTATATGATTTTTTTTTAAATAAGTATAAATACAATGTAAAAAAAACTAATATTATATGTAAAATGTTTAGAAAAATTTGATTAGAAGGGTTCTTATATACTAATATAAGTGTAAAATAATATACTCAGAATAATGTTATAAAACAATAGTCTCTCCAAATTAGTTTAAACTAATTTAGTAGAAATATATTTTATATTTAAATAAAAGAAATATTCTAAATATATTTTAAAAATATTGATATAAAATATGTAATTTAGCAAATACAAGGGGAATTTCTTGAATCTTGTTGAAACACACATTAAGGTTATTGTTGTAAGATTGGGGGGGGGGGTGAGAATAGCCATTTCCAATACCCAATCCTAAAAATTCAAGGCCCAGTGAGTAATTTGTTGAATCCAAGTTTAATTCTGGTTTGTATCGAAGGAAAGCTTATCCACAAAATCCTTTTATCAGAGTCACAAAAAGTAGTTCACCATTTCTTTTTCTTCTTAACTACAATGGTTTCTAATAACAATATTAACAAAGCTTTTTCTGTTACTTCCTCTATCCTCTTCTCTTTGCCATTTCACCAATTCCATGGAAGCTCAACTGCAATAACTTCATCACTGAACTATTCTTACAGATTCTCTCCTTCAAACTGGTTCATCTCTCTCTCCCATTACTCTCCTTGCTTTTCTGCCATTATTCCTCTACAATTTCTCAATTTTACTTTTACTCTTACTTTGCTTTTCTAATATGGAAATTCCTTATTTGGTTCTCAAAACGTTTATAATTAACATTTAATGACGGTTATAACTACTGAGTTAAGTAGGTAATTGAAGACTCTCCTAAAGAAGAGTACTCATTTATCAGATTAATTGATTATAAATGTAATATTACCTATAAGTAATACCAACGCTTATTTCACTTTCTTCTCGATATCTCGAAACTGAATCCCCAATTGATAAGTTAGTGTGAGCTTATCCACGCAGTTATATACCCTTCAAATAGAAATCTATTTTCTGAAAGATTTTAGCTACCCTCACAAAATACACTCTAAGAACTCAAATTTACATAATTTTTGTAAAGTCAAAATAAGATAACACTTTTTTTTTTTGGAAACATTTTATCCGAATTCTATCTAAAGTCAGTGGGTTCATTAGATCCTCTCATGATTTCAATATTTATGCACAATCAATGTAAAAAACTAATAGTTTTCAATGATTTGAAAGTTATTGTATGAATTGTTTTTTAGTAATTTTCATTCTCATCGAATTACGGTGTAAAAAATATCTACACTATCAATGTTATTGAATTATTTTTTTATTAAACTAAAATTTTACTTATTGTTATATTAAATTGAAAAAAGACATTAACATTTAGACTCTGATTTCTATTTAACATTAGTTACTTCCTCTTTCAATGCCATACCATTTGTTTAAAGGCAAATGCTCCCTGCACCCAATCATTTTTAACCTGCACCCAACATATTTTTTTAATTTCCAAAAATGCCCTTAATTCTGGAAATAAAAATCCGGAATTGAAAATAATATATTCCGGAAAAA
>Ga0123342_1003279_pt1 | contig 26099 bp, 15 predicted proteins | sample Turbeawhitnodule_FD_89960 | JGI IMG/M metagenome (GOLD analysis project Ga0123342, IMG submission 89960) | Root nodule microbial communities of legume samples collected from Mexico - Turtle bean Mexico white nodule | ecosystem: Host-associated > Plants > Roots > Nodule | place: Mexico: Nepantla...
AAACCCCAAAAACTCACAAACAATCAATGAAAAGTGCAAGATTAATCAAAGAAATGAAAGTATGATTTTACATGAAAGTGAAAAGGAAAGAGAAAAGAAAGTGAGAAGTATGGTAAAAAAAAGGATGTGTTATGTGTAGTGGAGAGAGAAAGTGGGATATAGGTACCTATATAGGAGAGAGAAAGTGGGAAGTAGGATACGTGAGTTATGTGTAGTGGAGAATATCTTTTTAAATCATAAAAGTAACGTACCAAATCTCCACTCTCCTGCTAAAGTGGTCTACAAAATATTAATTACAAATATCTTTAATTTTTTATTTAATAGAGAAAAAGATCTTTAAAACAGAAAATTAATTAATCAAAACAAATAAAATAAATTAAAAAATTATTTTATTAATTTTTGAAATTATAAAATGTCCAAATAACCAAAATAAATTAATACAATAAATTATTAAGTAAAGATAAGATGAAAAAACAAATTAAGAGAGTTAAGAGGAGAATAAGAAATGACACAATGACCATAATACAATAATAAAATTAAATATTAATATAAGGATAAAATAGGAAAAAAAATTAAGAGCTCTTAAGAGGAGAATAAGAAATGACACAATGACCATAATACAATAATAAAATTAAATATTAATATAAGGATAAAATAGAAAAAAAAATTAAGAGCAGTTAAGAGAGAATCTCCTTTATATATAGGTATAGATTTTTTTTATAATAATTTATAACTATAACTCTATAATACAATTATTAATATGATTTTTTTTATAATATTTTTGTACACATTTCTTACTTTTTTTTATTCTTATAAACATAGTCAACTTTATTAATTTTTAAGATTGATAATAAACTATCCACCATGACTAGTTATTTTGATATAAAACTGCAAATATTTTTATTATGTAATTATAATATTATAAAAACATTAAATCTATAATGTTTCCCCTTATGTATATATTTTCTTATAATTTCAATATAAATTTTAGTAATTATTTTTATTTTAATAATACTTTTTTTATTTAAAAAAATAGTATACAAGCCCATGTATTCGCTAGGAAATTATCCTAGTTACTATACATATTCTTTAAGAAAAAGATAATAGTCTCATGAAATAACTGTTATTTTCTCATAGGATTTTATTATTAAATGGAAATTTGGTTACCTTACTTTAGTCATCTTTTACATATTCATGTGAGTGACAAATTGAATGTGAAAAGAATTAATTTTTCATTTTCTTTTAAAAGTTATTAATTTTCATCTCATTATTATTTTTAATTATTTTATTTTTATTGCAATATAATTATAATATGGTGCATAATAAGTAATCAATTTAAATATTTTATTATCATATATTAAATAAATATAATTAAAATAAAAATTAATATTAATATTAAAATTTAACTCATTTAAATAAAATATCATGATTAAATTTCTCAAACAAGTGCGATAATGTGTTTCACTTGTTTCTTATAATTATAACAAATAAACTCAAATTTTGTTCATGAAAAGTCTTCCTCCATTTCTCTTTCATATTTATGATTTTCCTTTGTTTTAAAGAAATAGAAGACTACATAAAATTATTTTTAGTTATTTAAGTCCATAAATTCACTCCCACTAAACTATACAGAGTTTATGTAATTTATCTACTAAATTCTTCCTAAATTTACTCTTAAGTTTAACATCAAATACATAACGTCTCTATATACTTTAATAAAATTATTTAATATAAAATTCACAATCCCATTAGTTGTTATATTAATTAAATTAAATACTAATTTAGAGATTAAAAAAATTATTAGCATTTAAAATAATTTTAAGTGGCTTTACATTATTAAAGAATTGAGAGACTAATATATGAATTTACAAAATGTAGTTGTTGAGCAAATAATGTTATCAAGGAGATAAATTTACTCATCTTTAAGAACATAAAGAAACAAAATATAGAATTAACATCTTAAGGAATATATTAATATCTTTTAAAATATTTTCGTAGCTATTTTTTTAACATAGTTCACTTATTTACTTGTACATGGTATAGGTCCATAACTAGTTAATATTACAATAATGAAAAAAAAAAGATAGTAAAAGAGATGATGCTGTAAGATAGGCGATAAATATGGTTTTTCAAACGTTGAACAAGAATGTTTATTTCCACAAAATAGGAAATGCCATGTAGAAGCTCTTGCAGTGTTGCACATTTCTTTCACCTTTCTACATCTCCAACGACCAACTTCATTCTCATGTAAATTTCTTAATTATTGTTTTTTTTTACAGTAATAGTACAATTCAAAACCATTTAAATTCTTAAAAGCTTTTTTGTTTTGTTTAAATTCTTGTGTTCTTGTATATATTACTCAATTTGCTTACTTTGTTCTAATAATTATGGTTTTAAACAAGTTTCTAATCTTTTTATTGCATCCTTCTTGAATAGTTTGAACTTTGTAATCCTCAATATCATTTTTTCAAAAACATTTTATAATGTGTTATATTAATTGATGGACTTTATCTATCGTAGAATGTTCATTCATTAATTTTGTTTTCGCAGAGAGTTTTTCAAAGTTTTTTCAAACATTTCATTGTGTTGAAGCTTGAAATAACATTATTGTTCGATTTGGTTTGTGCAATGTTCAGAAGTTTAATATTCATGCATGATTATAGTTATATAATACAAAATTTGTTTGTTAATTTCCATTGGAAGGTGTTAGAAGAAAAAAGGGAAGATGAAGAAGGCTTTTGGAAAATTCAGTGGTGATCTTAAGGTGCTGCATAGAAATGGTGGTGAATTGCAGGGACTAGATGCAGCAATTGTTAAGGCAACAAGCTATAAGCATAAATTACCAAAGGAAAAGCACATTCGTAGTACGTGATATTATAGTTTTCTTAAATAATTGGTGAATATATATGGACAAAATAATTAACCATATACAAGCATTTCTTTCTCTTATGATCATCTTCTCTATTATTTTACATGTCTTTATAACCATGGTTGATGTGGAAAAGTACATAAAAGATCGAAAGAAATCATGAGGGGACTCATTCTTCAACACACTAAATGAAGTTTTACCTAACCCTAAACCAATGCATAGATAGTAAGTTTGACAACATAGAGTATATATGTGAGAAGAACATACTCTAGCTAATTTTCTTCACCTTATACCCTATAATGCTAAGACATCATATATGTCCATATATGTCCATATTTTCTAATAAAAACATAATAGTTGAAACTTTTGCACTTAAAGCAAATTTAACACTAATGTAGGTAGAAAAACCCTTAAGAAAATTTTAATCTTACCTTGAAAAATATCATCATAACTAATGACAACTTCGAATAACATAATTTATGAGAGGAGGAAATTGATTAACTTTAATAATTATAGGAAGAAGAGGGAAAACATGTATTGACAAAAAAATTAAAATATGAAAAATCATCAAGAGAACAATTACATTTGAATTTTACAAACATATTGTATTAGAGAACTTCCACTTTGATACATAAAATAATATGACCGAGAAAAGAAAGAAAAAAATGATTAAACTCAAAGGAGTTTCTCATTTTCCAAATATCATAATAGATATCACTTCCATCATCAAATTTTAAGCAAGACACTCACAAATAGGAACATAAATTTAAATAAAAAACACATAATAAATTTAACGTGATTTGACATCTCTACATCCATGAATATTCAACAAAAGTATTATTAATCAACATGCAATTTATCTGGAAAAAATTGCAAACCCTCTCATGACACACAATTATCCAAGTTCTTCGTACATCCAAGAGTAGACTTATTAAGTTGTGTTGACAATAGTAATATCAATTCTTCGTTTTTATTGTAGTTTTCTTACTTTTTCCTTCTTCATATTACTTAGTGTGGGACTTTAGTAAATTTCCACTTAAGAACCAACATATATTCCCTTCACCCAAAGTCTTACATATAAAGAGAGTTTCAATATCATCAGATTTCGCATAATACTTGTACCCTAATATAAAGCAATGTGTCACTGACATCAACACCATGTTCCTCAAATACTTTGACACATCCCTTCTTTTTCTTCTTTGTGCTTAGGAATGAACGTCTGACATATTGCCAACATATATGCTTTAACTATTCTCACCATTGGACTCATGGACGATAACAATCCTTCTCCATTGTCAGTTATCATTGCCTTGCACCTCAAACTCGTTTTTGACAACTTTCACAACATCATCATCGCTAGCAACTTGTTGATACTCAAGATGGAACCCATCACCAATACCACACCCACCAAGCCAAACCCCACAACACATGCATCAACAAAGTCATTGGACAAATAAAAAGAAATCAACACTAACATCTCTCCAAAGGTGCAACACACAACATTGACTATGTTCATGTCAAACCATCTTCCTTCCTTGATTAGAACCAACCTCTGATACTATTGTGAATCACACAATAGGAAATAATCTCTTCTAGCAAAATCATCCCCACAAATAAAAGCATAAATTTAAATTAAAAAAAACAATAAATTTACGTGGTTCAATTTTTCTGGCAAAACTACAAACTACAAACTTTCTCATGCAATTTTTCTGACAAAAGTTGCAAACTCTCTTATGATACCTATCTACTCAAGTCTCATACACATCCAAAGACTTATTAAATTATGATGACAACACTTTAAATCAACTATTCATTTTTATTGTAGTTTTCTACTTTTTCTTTCTTCATATTACTCAATGTGGAACTTTAATGAATTCCCACTTGAGAACCAACAATTATTTACTAATAAAGGCTAACAAAACCATATAAAAATACCTTTATACCATTTCCAAAATCTAGTAAATGAAGGATAAGAAAAAGAAGAAGATGAAAGTTGTTTTCTTTTACCTTACCACAAAAGCTACACATAAAAACAATAATAAAACAACAATTCTTCCTTAAGATATTGTTAGTAGGTAGTCTATTGTGTAATAATCTAAAAAAAAGGTTTAGAGGGAGAAATAACATGAGATCAACAAGAAATAAAATTCAAACTCAAAGCTTCCATTATAAGAAGGAATCCTATCTAGTGCAAGCTTTCATACATGGAAATTTACAACTTGTAAAGGAGAAATTCTCTCATAAAGGAAAGGTAACTTATGAATAATGCAACTAGGAAAGATTAACTTACCACCCTGCACAAAATCTCTTATAGAAGAGAATATTATATTTAACTTCATTGGGGAAATCTAAAGCATTACTAAAAGATGAGTTTAGACACCGAGTATCTCTAAAAAAACTAATCAAAGAACCATCTCCCAAAATACATGCTCATAAATAAGCTTTGATAAAGAAGGCCTTAAACAGGAAGATATATAACTTTTAATTGAAGTTTTCCCTCGAAAATCTTAGCACAAACCATACAAGCCTAATGTGTATAAAAAAAATAACATATGTCATGGGCAAAAGAGCTTTATTAATATCATAAATGGAAATTAAGCCTAGACTCCTCTTATCTATAACTAAACCTATTTTCTTCCATGCAAGCATGATAATTTAAATTTATGAATGTTCACCATCTTAAACGAAATTATGAATCGAAGTCTCTAATTCTTTTACTAAGGATATTTTATCAACAACATAATGAATAAATATGGGGTATTTTAGGATACCCTAATCATGTTACCAAAAAAACAGGTTATGTATATGCATAACTTCCAAAAAACAGCAAAGGCTAAAAAAACATATCATAACCATTACCCAAAAAAACCACCTTTACCATCTCACCAATATCTACCCCACGCGAGAACCTGTGGAGTTGTATGACTAGCAACAAAATCCCCACCTATTAGATACATAAAATTCAAACATAAGAAATATGTGGGAAATTTGGGAAAAATTTCTTCAGAGATTCACAACACCCGCTCCCTCCAGCATGTAACAAGAGTTGTGATTGAGCATAATTCTCCAGGCATATAATCTGCTATATGTGTTTAGTTTGATCCTTACTTCTCTTCATATATCACCACCTAAAGAAGTTCATTCCAGAGAATATAAACAAAACCACCAATGTAGTTGTGCATGTATCTTGCATAACCTATTTTGCAGCCATGTCAACTTTGTTGCTTGCAACAACCTCAACATGCACAACCATACTACAACAACGACTTAGTCCAAACTTCTAAAACCCAAAGGCACTGGTGAAAGTGTTTGGGTCAACTCTTATTGCACCTATCTACTTCCTACAACTACCAAAGGTTCTTCCCCAACCAGAAAATCAGACAATGCTCCAACCAGAGTTTTGCATTTGTGACTTCTATAAATCAGAGTGGTAACAAATACTGAATCAGTGCTCCATTGGTGCAGCCACAACATTGTTAGATATCACTCCACCCTTAAACTTCAGTAACCCTCAACACTCAAACTATTATTATGCTTACCTCTCTTCCTCAAAGAATCCTGAACCTGCAAACAAATCTTTCCCAACCAAAAAAATGAAGACGAAGCTAAGAAATGGGAAACATAACACACTAGGGAAGGAAGGAAGCAAAACAGAGAGATAAGGACAAAACAATTGTCATCTTTTACCAAGAATATTTGCTAGTTATACTCCTAAACTATACAACACTATATTATAAATAAAAAAATTAACTAGTTGAACCTCATCCATAACTGATAGCATTTGACCCTTCCAATAGGAGAGTTTAACATGAATACAATCGACAATGCTATGAAAATGTTTGACACGAGTAATACCTACAAAAAAAAACCCCTGGATAAGATTAAGGTATTTGACCACTATCAAATGCAAGAATATCACTTACATGCAAAGAATCAACATGAGCGGAATATATCACATAAAAAAAATATTTTTTAAGATTTTATAGCTTGGCCAAAAGCTTGATTGTAGGCAGCGAATAAATCCATAAGATCTTGCAAAAAGGAAGCCCTGCAAAAAAAAATTGTCAACTTATAATATATAAAATGTGAATGGTTGCCACTGTAGACATATATTTGATGAATAATACTCTCTTACTTTCTGCATATGCTTGGACGAGTACATTGGCTTTTTGTTACAGCTGGAACTCAGGTAGAGAAATGCAGAATTATGATCAAACTTTTGGTTTTTGTTGGAAGGAAGCTACTCCCTCTGATAAGGGAGAACTTTAATTGTTTTTTGTTGTTGTATTTTGGGTATGTCACTCTCTATTGGCAGTCATATAAAGCATGTTTGAAGGTTGGCATTCATGTGCTTGGTGACTTTTTAGGTACAAATGTCTATTACCTTAGTTTCATGTGTTTTTTTTTATCAACAAATAGCAATGAAATTAAATGGTACCACTCCAGGGGTGGTCCAACTCTTATACAACATAATGATGTTCACAAAGTACCTTTCCATTTACATACCAACCAAATAGATCTCCTACTGTCTATCTCATCTCTACCCATAATAAAAAAGAATAACAAGGATCAACCCTTATAAAAAAACTAAATTGAATACATACATACCAAGGGTTCTAGACACCAATTAGAGAATGAGAAATTAGTTGACGGTATCTTTGATGAGATCCATGACCAAACCTTAATTTGTGTCAGAGAAAACACTTCAGTATGATCAACCATTCCATCTTTAAATAATGTGTATTTAGGATTGAAACATCCCTTAAATGCTTTGATTAGTCCATTTATTCTTAATTGATAAAAAAATATATAAATTAATTCATTTATTTTTAGTTGAAAAAAATTATATATAAAATGTGAGTAGAAATTAGGATTGGCAATAAGAAAATTTTTAGTGTGATTTGTTAAAACTAAGATGCCTGTACCAAGAACCTCTTCTTCAAGACACATAGTTAATGTGGCTATGAATCAGCTTGCCTCTCACCTCTCCAATTAGAAAAGACATCACCAAAACCAAAAGTTCTAAGGGTAGAAAGAAGATAAGATTGTTCCACAAAAGCCTTTTTAATGTTAAATTTAACTGCCACACATTACCTCTCCCATAATGTTATCAAGCATGTTTATATAATTATAATAATGTTTAATAACCATGCACGTATTGTTTCTTTCCATTTGTTCCTCTTAAATAAAGGTTATTTATTTACTACAGTTCTATAACCAAAATTATGCTGTTAATTATTTTCCAACAACTGAAGCCTTTTATCCATATATTGAATTAGTCTAACTTTTCCACCATTACAAAGTGAATTGACACTTTGTTTTCTATTTTTTTTCAGCAATTTTTCATTCACTTTCTCCATCAAAACCTCGCAATGAGGTCATTTACTGCATACATGGTCTTACGAAGCGTTTTTGCCAAACTAATAATTGGGCTGTATGTTCCTAATTAACTATTTTTTTCCATCTCTTTTGGGTTGCTACAGTGGAAGCTTGTTCATTGTGTATTTGTTCAGGTTGCTATGAAAACACTTATAGTCTTACATCGTGCCATAAGGGAACTTGACTCCACAGTTTTGGAAGAGTTTGTCAACTATAGTAATGTAAAAGGTTGCATGATTGACTTGACATACTTTCATGAAAAATCGGTCCCAAACGGTACATGCTTTGCTCATTCACAATTTTTCTGCATTTCTATTTCATAACTCTTATTTTCCTTTTAAAAACTTCACACAACACATCACTATAAACTATCAACTAAATTCACATTTTAGAATTCTATTACATGAAAAATATTATTAGAAAAAAACAAAAAAACTGAAAGGGTTAAATATGTTTTTTGTCTTTCTATTTTCACGCGAAATTGATTTTTATTCTTAGTTCAAAACACATACCTTTATAGTATTTGTATTAAGAAAACTATTAAAAATAGTTATTGTTAGTTTTTTTTACGTGACAAACAGATTTACAGTGTGGACTACAATGTTAAAATATTTCATGTCGACTCATCGTTGACGTGAATATTATAATATTATAATATAGTCCACGTTGAAAATTTGTTTTATTACATAAAAAAAATGGTGCTAAAAATCATTCCAATAGTTTTCTTACTACAAGTATATAGGAGGTCTAAAGTTTAGATTAACAACAAAAATCAATTTGATGTTATAATACAAGGACAAAAAATATATTTAACCTAAAATAAAAATATTTTTTTTTATCAGTGAACAAATTTAAAGGAAGTATTTGAGAGATACCCACCCTTATAAAAAAAGAGATTATAGGACACACAACCACCATAACCAACTCCCAAAACCAAAAACATGAAGATCAAACTATTCACAGAAATATATAAAAAATCCCTTAAAAGAAATTAAACAAATTGGAAAAGAGGGAGTTTGAAATTAAAAAAAAAAATCTGACTTAATAAAAGTCTGAAGAAAATCAAACTTTTTAAAATCTATTTTTTCTTTAATTCCAGAACTAGAAAGGTTATAAGTATTAGTTTACTAAGTTGAATATTTTGGTGAAAAAACCGTAGATTACTCTATTTGGATTCGTAATTATGCCCGCTACCTTGAAGAGCGCCTACAATGTTTCGCTGTAATGAACTATGACGCCGCAACAAATAGCTCGGTGAGAATTTTATAGCTCATAATTTCTTCCTTAGCTTTTGGATCTCACAAACATAACAAATTATGAAATAGCTCATAACTGTTATTAACTCTATAGAACAACTCAAATGACAATTATGTTATTTTTTTCATTTTTATTAAATTTTTTTATTCATACATTTGTAATTTTAAAATTTAAAATACAAAATTATATTATGATATTTTACAATTCAGAATGTATTTTTTGAATTTGAAAATATATTTCAAACTCTAAGATGTGGAATACCATTTTGAATTCTAGAATTTGGCATGCATTTTCTCAATCCATAAAATCTCTTTTAAACTATAAAATTTGAAATACAATTTTGTATTTCAAATTCTAAAATTCAAAATGTATTTAGAATGTATTTATTGAATTCGAAAATATTTTTTAAACTCTAAAATTTGAAATACAAAATCATATTCTGAATTCTAAAGTTTGAAATGCATTTTTGAATTAAGAAAATACTTTCTTAACCCTAGAAATGGGTTAAATCATAATACAAATTTGTAATTCAAATTTTAGAGTTGAGAAGGTATATGAATTATGAAAAAAAAAATATTGTACTTTTTCGTCAAGAATAATTTGGAATTAAAAAATTTATGGAGGCCGATCGAGAAAGAAACTATAAGGTGGAAGAAGAAATTGCCCACATATTAGGGTGAGAAAAATTAAACTACATCAAAATTGAACTATTTTAAAACTAAACTAAACTTTTCAAGTGATTTGAGATAAATGAATTGAATTGTGTCTTGGAAACGCCACTAACATTGTTAAAAAAAAATGAATTGTGTCATTATTTAAATGAGTCAAACTAAACATACAATTTGAGTGATTAAATTAAATACCCTAAATTGTTTGATCTATATAATATTTGTTTGAATTATTATTGACAGACATTCTATTCAAGAGTATATTTCTCAACATCATAAGAAATATTTTAGTTTAGTTTAAATAGTCCTATTTAAAAATAATTCAATTTTTAAGAACCAAATTTATATGGAACATCAGACTGTAGTTTTTATTTTAAACCATTAAAAAAAATTATATCTTTTAACAACCCTAGCTCTTCCATGTCCATAATTGTTTTGCATGACATTCTCTTTGTGCTGCATTTTATTACTTCCATTTTTCAACTTTCTATTACTACCTTTACATTTTTCTATTGTTTTAATTTGATAACCATGCCATGCAAAAATCTTGAGATGGAGTAGGTCCAAATTAATCATTTTGTATTTAAAAAAAAAATACTAATATAACAATTTTAGTGTTTGAATTATTAAATATTTGGGATGCTTTTCCCTACCATGTCTATGAAAATGATTGCTTTATTTTAGTTATATATGAATAATTATTTTAATATTGTGTGGAAGTTAATGGAAAATCATAAACATTTGATTGTATGGATGTTTAGAAATATAGTGAAAAGCTTGACACAGTGGAATTGTTGGAGCAATTGCCAGCCCTACAGCAGCTACTCTCCAGACTTCTAGATTGCAGTGTAACATTATTACAACCATCTAATAATCATGATGTTTAATTTCCATTATTTGATGATTTTAATGTATGACTCACAAGGAAAAACACTTTGTGTTCCCTTTCACAGCCAAGGGGTGTAGCTGCAAGTAATCGCTTAATTCTATTTGCTATTTCAATGGTAAGAAATATCATCTTATAAAATTATTTTCTTCATTTTAAATGGATCTTCTCATCATATCTTTGTTTCTGATTCTCATCCATTAGGTTGCTGGTGAAAGTGTCAAATTATATGTTGCTATAACTGTTAGAGTCGTCGAATTACTTGACAAGGTGAAACAAAAAAACTCCACATACAATTTAATTTTATTAAAATTAAATATGAAGTTAAATATGTTTTTTTTCATGTATTATAATATAAAATATTCAAATAATTTTCTTACTGTATTAAAAAAAAATTCAAAGTTTAGACTAAAAATAAAAATTAATTTTGTATAAAAATACAAAAACGAAAAATATATTTAACTTATTTGTAAATAATTATTGAAGTTGTATTTATCTCTATTTTCTGACAGTTTTTCGAGATGTACCGTAATGATGCTTGTAGTTCACTTCAAATTTATAAAAAATCAGTGAGTCAGGTACTACAATGTCAATTTTTTCTTTGCATTTAATGCTTAATCCTTTTGAAAAAATCGTATTATGTTTGCTGAATTTTTTTTATTGTAGGCAGAAAGGTTAACTGATTTCTTTGAAACTTGCAAAGGATTAGAATTTGGAAGGGGGAAGAAATTCATCAACATTAAAATGGTATTGTTTTAGAGGAGCTTGTGTTTCATGTATACATCTATGTGCTATATATATTTACTTCATAGTGAAAGTATTTGATGTTTATTTTGCAGCCTCCCTCGTCTTTTATTACTACCATGGAAGAATATATTAAGGAGGCTCCAAGCTCCTTAATGATTGAATACAACATGGTATGATGCTAAATTTTGATTTACAATATATATTTTTTCTTCTAAGAGTTTGATGGAAAATTGAATTCAGTAGAACATTTAAAAAGTAGGTTTGAAATCGATTTGTTTAAGGTTATTTTTGTTTGGGATTTAATGGGTTTATGGAACATTAGCTTACACGTATGACTAAGATCATGCATGCAGGATTTATGGAATCATTAAACTCCTTTTAAATTTGTTAAATATAGGATTTAATTTTTCATTGATTTTTGGACCAATTAATTGTTAAGCTATTCAAATATAACATGGTGGAGGGATGATCATCTGGCTATCTCTGCTTTTGGATGGATGAGGAATAATGGAAGCATAGCAAAAAAACACATATTATAGAATTTTTATTTTTTTTATCAGCAATAAAAAATAAATATATGAAAACCATTTCAGGGTGGTCCAACCCTCTTACAAGAACCTATAGAATAAACAGAATATAGAAATAATATTATAAGAAAAAAATGTGGAAATACAAAAATATAGACAAGAAAAGAGAGATTTCTTACTTTACCTAGAAATGTGCACAACTCTAGAAAGACCCTTGAACCTCTTCGTTCACTCTTTTGGATATTACTCAACAAGAAATACAAATAGGGAAGAGAAGCCAATTGATATTACACACCTAAGACTAAGTTCACTCTCTCTTAAAGCACAAAGATTATCAAAACACTAAAAAAATATTTCAATTCAAAGGTTTGTTCACAAACAAATATGAGTTCCACTACAAGAAAATCATGAAATAGAAACCAATTTTTAGATACCAAAATAATTAGTTGCAATAGTAACTAAATTAGAGATCATTTTAGAAACTAAAAAAAAATGGCTTCTAAATTAGTTTCTATTATTGTTAAATAGTTTTTAAATTGGTATCTAATTAGCAACCAAGGTTTTTGTTACCAAATTTAGAAACTAAATAATTGGTAGTTAAAATCTTGGTTGCTAAGTAGATACTAATTTAGAAACTATTTAACAATAATATAAACTATTTTAGAAACCATTTTTTTTTAGTTTCTAAAATGGTCTCTAATTTAGTTACAATTGCAACTAATTATTTTAGTCTCTAAAAATTAGTTTCTATTTCATGATTTTCTTGTAGTGTTCCTTCCTATAAGATCTTGCCAACCGAGGTGTTCTTACAACTTCTTATTTAAATTCTACCCTAGAATAAGTTATTCCAAAAGATATAAATCTATAACTTTTTCTACACAATATTTGTTACAATAGACTTTCTTTTATATTTTCATGCATTTATATTTTTAATTTATCTTTAGAGAATTACCTTCTAATTTTTTCTTGAATTGGAAACTTTGTTTACATAATCCTATCATCCCCTTCTTAAAAAGAATTTTTCTTTAAACTCAAAGCTCCTTCATCTTGGATATTTAAGTGATATCCTTAAACTCTTTTAGAATGACTTCTAGAACTAAAGAAACACAATTTGTTAAGTACTTTTTTATTTACATTTGTGATATGAGTTGGATTAGTAAACATACATTGATTTATCTTGTTTTACTTGATTAGGAATTTTATGATTTCAAGATAAGTTGAGGCTTCGTGAGGATTGCCACTAGATACGAACTTAACTAAGTGGTTAAGTAATTATGAAGGTTCTCTTCAAAAGAGTAAAATGAAAATTCACATGCAAGACAAGAAATGCAAATGGAAATTAAGATTAAAAATAGGTAGAAATAAGCAAATGGAAAGAAACATAAGAAATGGAATTAAGAGTACAAGGAATGAAAAACTTAGTTGGATGGAGAATTTTGTGATGGTGGAGGAGTGGAGAAGTTCACGCCACTTGGAGGAGGAGGATTCCAAAATAAGTGATGAAAAGAATCGTCACTTGAATCATATACTCAGAAAAACACTCAAACATAGTTTCTTTACTCAAAATAAGGTGTGAAGTACAAGAGGGGATGACCACCTATTTATAGTGAGAGGTGTCTTGGTTATAAAGTGGTATTTAAGAATGTTTGGCCAAAGTTTATGTATGATATTTTGGGTGTGCCTTTGCTATATATGATATGTGATGGATGAGGAAGAATAACGTGTAACTATGCATTATGGTTTTACAGTGATAAAACATCTTCCACCCAAAAAAACAACAACACTAGTAATTGAGCTTCATAAAACACATACATATTTTCTTCTGTTAGATAAATAACTATCTGGAAAACTTCAGGTCAAAATAGAGTTTTTAAGTGTGGTATTTCGGACTATTACCATTATAAATCTATATCAAACATGCATGAAGACCAAGAAGAGCATCAAGACCATATAGCCTGATGTAACTGTTATCCCATAGTAATGCATTCGTCTAATGCTACTTAGAAAGCATTAGCATAGTAAGAGATCATAATGTTGACATATGCTTTTTAACCATAATTTTGAAAGATTGAAGATGAAAACATTCTCTACAACACTTGTTTATAAGATGAAACACTTGTTTCTAATATAATCTTATATATATACAACGGATTGTTTTATTTTATAAATAAAACATATTCATGTTTTATACTTTTCATGAAAAAAACTTAATCAAAACTAGGATTAGTAAAGTTTATTATAACATATTTAATTGTGTTATTTCAGTCCTCACAAAACATAACTTTAATAATTTGTGTATTTTTGTAAATGAGATATATAATTTATTCTCAAATGTGTGGGTGATGGAAGAGCAAGGAAACAAAAAAATATAAAATGTCAACCCTTTGAATGAAGCCTAAAAGATTGTTTTGTTAGAGGATTGAAAAATGAAATACTTTACTATTTTCATTAACAAATACCATCCATGAAAAAATATCCTCTTATGGTACATGATATATTTGGACATGGAGAATCAATAATATTCTCTTCCCCTTACAATATGATGAAATTATGTGTTGATAGTAATAACCATTCTCTTTATTATAATTAGTGGAATGTGGATAACAATTCACTTGATATTGTTGAAAAAGTGTTTGTAACATGTCTCAAATTTTAATGCATAAATGTTACGATTGAAGCAACAATCAGGAGTCAACATATATGGGTATTGAAGAGAATTTAAATAAACCTTACTCAAATTTTTATTCAATACATATACATATGTGTTATAATTTGTTATTTTAATATCAATTCAAATACATTTGTAATAAATATTCTTAATAGGACGAGAATGGCGAAGAAGTTATCGAAAACAAAGATGAAGGTGATTTATTGACCATAAATGACGATGTTGTTGAGAAGTCAACAAATGGTTGTAATGAAAATAACATGGCTGTGCCACCACCTGCTGAACTTATGGTAAATGTTGTTTGTAATTGTATATAACAAATTCACTTCCTTTTTATAACAAATTCTAAAATTCAATGTTTTGTTTTTATTAGGGTTTGTATGACTTACTAACAGGAGCATCTGAATTTGAAGAGAAATCTCTAATCCCAACTGGTAAATTATTGTCTTACTATAGTATATAATAATGTGATGTAACAAAACAAAACATTATATATTGTAAGTTATTTGTTTATTTTGTGCATGTACAATGAACAGAAAACAGTTTAAACTCCAATGATGATGAGAATAAGAGAAGCCCAGTACTAGGTTGGGAGCTTGCTCTTTTTAGTGAACCAGAAAATTATAATGCCACTCAGATAGACACTACTCAAGAGGTTAGTACTTTCTGCCACTTCACCAACTTCTCATATAATTATATTAATTATTTACTAATATATTCCATTATAATTATATTCATTCTTTATTATTAATCAAAAATATTATTTACTAATGTATGTGACAACTCTGCTGTCATTTCCTTTTTTTTTTAATGTTTATCATCTTTTTGTCCATTTGTCATGATTTCTAGTGTTAATATTCTTTTTTTGTTATAAAAATATTTATGGTCATTAATTAACATTCATTATAATTGGAAACCTCCATATTCACAAAATTAAATTTTGCACAAATATTATATTGCAATTATTACTTTGCAGACCTTTTTTATATATAAAAACAAAGCATATGTTGTATATAACTTATTTTTATTAACAATTAAAAAATAAATAAATTTGAAATATTTAAGTGCCACTCAAACTCTTATATAAAAAAATAAGAAAAGAGAAAAGAGTTAGTAACGTCTAACCCCTCTCAAAATAACAGACTAAGAACCATCTAATGACTAAAGTTAAGACCTCAACATTCACACAATCATTATCTATAACATGTTACGTTAAATAAAAATTAATATTAGAGACTAAAAATTATCAATTACTATATTGTAATTAAATTAGATAATATTTTATAAAAAAAAAATTGGTATTTATAATAATTTAAGTACTACTCAAACTCTTATATATACACAAAATTGGGGCAAGATACCTCAACACCTAAAAAACCTCCAAACACATAAATGTTGGCAGCAAAATGTACAAGACATACCAAAACCAGAAAAAGAAAACAATAAGAACCTTGCATTATCTAAGGGAGTTTTTCATACAACGAAAACCAAAAGCAAGAGCAGATTGTCATGCAACCATCTACAGAATGAGTTTTGCATCAGTTTGTCTCTTCCACCGCACTGCAAGAAACCCTCAAGCTATATCAGCAACAAATCTGGTGCCCAAAAATCAGAAAGTTCAGAGCAAGCTTAAACATAGACAGTCCAACAAACACAAAAATTATGGCAACAGTGGACAAAAATATGTGACCAAAGGAAACCTCAGTTTATGTGTAAGTTTTCAAGCATATTAATGGATTCTAAAAGGAAAAATTAAAAGCAGGTAACTAAGATTTTATCCACACCTATCAGCAAAATGGAAAATTTCTTCCTTATCAACCTTTTCTTATTTAAAGATAACTTTGATCCAAAATAGTTCCTTATCAACATTTTCTGTTCAAAGATAACTTTATTTCTTTAATCCAAAATAGTACTTATCATTCCCACTCAAAGATCTTTTTATAGTAAGTTTTGTTTTTTTATTAGTACGAAGCAGATGAAATGGTTCAAAATGACATATCAGTTCCTTATCCACTTATTGCAATTATTCCACACCATGTCCAATTATCTTCCTAGAATCTAATTTTATCATCTGCTCCAATTATCCAATTACATGCCTTTGCAAACCAGTGGTCATTTTCCCCTTCTCCACACACTTAGAAAATCTTCACTGTTATCATGTTGAGACAATATGTGGGCCACCAAACAACTTAGGAAGAGATAAGCATATCTTATTGTGCCAATAAAATCTAACACCCCCTGGACCTTGTGAAAGACACTGCATCCATTTTAGAAACCGTTCCCACACTTGAAGGAGAAGGTGAAGGTGAAGAAAGCAGTGAAAATTGAAGTGTGTTGGAGATCCCACATTGACTAGAGATTAGAGTCTTTCATTGTATATAAGTGGGTGCAAACCTCAACCTTATGAGCCGGTTTTATGGGGTTGAGTTAGGCTTAAAGTCCACTTCGTAATATGGTATCAGAGCCATTTCGAACATATCCTAACTTCTTTCTTATAGAATAAACTTAAGAGAAATAGTAGAATTGATTATAACAACATGACTCATAAATGAAACTCTAATGTTTCCTAAATGAAATGCACATGAAGTTTACAACATACCTTACTTCTAATGTACCTTGCAAGGTAAGCTTCTAATTCTATGAAGCTTTTTCTTGATATTCATTGCTCGTACGTACAACTCCATGTGGTGCCTTGTTTGGTCTTGGAGTAAACGACAATGGCTGCTATGCTTCACCCAATTTGAGGCCTATATATGGTTGCCCGATTTAAAACCCATAATTCATCCAATTTGAACTCCAAATTTATTATCAATATACTAAAATGTTACTAAAAAATCTTTGGTAGCTAATTAAATACCAATTTAGAAACTATTTATCAATAATAAAAACTAATTTAGATACCAATAATTTTTTTTAGTATCTAATTTAATCAAAATAAAAACTAATTATTTTTAATCTCTAAAATTGATTTATTTTTTAATAAATGTTTTTGTAGTGAAAGATAATTATATAATATAAAGTTTTAAACCTATACAACTATTTGTAAACCTATACAATTAAAATCCATAATTTTTTAATTATAACTTGTATGTACTTATTAGTCATTTGAATAAGGGAGAGACTTTTACTTCCCACATTATATCTACCATGTGAGTGATTGATGTATTAATAATTAAGTTATTTGAAATAGAAATTTTAGACTTTGGATGACAATAGTAGTTAATCTTAAGCTATCAGACCTAAAAGTTCTAATATGACATTGACTTTTGTAATAATCAATGTTGCTGATTTTTCCTTTGATTTCCTTTGATGAATGTGACTGTTTTGAAAAAGAAGGTTGGTGAAATGGAGTTCTGGAAAGATGACAGTGTTAATGATGAGATAAATGCTGACACACAACAAAGTGTAACTCACTTTACTACCCAAGTAAAGTCCAATCCTTTTGACTTCCAGGGTAGTTATGATGAACAATTTAGCATGGCATCTCCAAATTCACACAATGAACTTTCTGCATTTCCTAACATGTCATCAATGGGGGACATGCCTTACCAGCATTTGCAGCAACAACATGAACAACCTTCTATGGCAAATAAAAAATCAACCAATCCCTTTGAAGAAACAAATATGTTGCCTTCAACTATGCCTACACATCCAACTCAAAGTACATAGGTTTTATGAATGTAGGAAACTCCAAGGATATAGGTTTATGCATGAGGAAACTCCATGGATGTTGTCCCGAGTTTTGTGATTATACATTTGAAGCTATATAAGTGAAAGCAACAATTACAATGTGAAAATTAGAGTAAACGATTATCATGTTTGTTCTACCATAGAGTTGGTTAGTGAGATTTGGAAACATAGGAACAATTGTTTATTTAAAGGTGGAGTGGTTGATCATATTGAAGTGTTTTCTTTTACTCGGGTTAAGGTTTGGTCTTGAATCACTTCAAAGATACTATTAGCGAACTTCTCATTATTTGATTGGTGTTTAGAACTCTTAGTAGGTATGTATTCGATTTAATGTCTCTTTAAGATTGATTCTTGATTTTTTGTTGTATAAGAAATGTATTATTTATCCTTTTTAACTTTATACGAGGATTAGATCACCACCTGATTTAATTTAATTGTTTGGTACAGATAAAAAAAATTATATATATTCATGTGTAACACAAATGTAGTTACCATTATTTTAGTAGAAACCAAACTTTATTCAATATAATAATAGGTAATATAATATAATAAAAAGGCAGAAAAATAATTATATTTAGTATGGAATTCTTATGTATAAAAAGATAAACAACTTTGTTTAAATAAATATTGATTTAAATATAAAAAAATATTATTTAACCTATAATCTTCATGTATATTTCACCTAATTCAATTTCATAATTATTTGCAATATGAAGATAAAAAAATAGATATAAAAAAATTATACATATATCATTGAATTAATATATTCACTTTTTATATAATATACATGTTTCGATTATTTGATTTAGCGTCAGAATAAAATAAATAAATAAATAAAATTATTTTATATTTTTATTTTATGTTTTGTTTTTCAAACTTTTAACAAATGTATGACATTTTTTTCTAAAAGAAGTGCACAAAGCTGATGGTCAAACTTAACTAAATTATCTTGTTGTTTAGGAACATATACATATGTTATTTTTATATTTATTCATATAATTTGGTATTTGTCGATCCTCATGTTTCATTACTAAGCTTTTAAATAACCCATTTGCTCTTATTAGGAAGTGATGTGCCTTTACATTCAAGACTCTACTTAGCTCTACACAAAACATGTACCAAATATAACAAATATTTAGAATCTAATTCTATTATTTAAATTTGGTTCTGCAAATTTGTAAACTATTTTTTTTTAAACAAATATATATTTAGATATAATTTCAATTCAATTCAGTTATTTGAATTTATACTATATTTGAATTTGATTTTTAAATATCTAATCCATGATTAACCTATATGACAACAAATTAAATCATATTTTATACTTTTAGTGTACATATTTTGAAAATATACCATACATGTCAAAGTATATATAATAGACAATATTAATTGAAGTACTGTAAAAATAAAAGTTTTTGTGAATATTCACAATCTTCAGTTAGAAGGAATTAATTTAAATGAATGATTAGCATTTATATTTATAAACAAGGTTCATTTTATTTCTTGATATTAAGAAGTTCGCATAACAATTAAGATGCTAAATGAAATGTGAATACCTAACTTTACCTTTTCTTAAATCATTTTTTGAATAAATAATTTAGTTAAGATCTCAAAGATTAAGTTCTCCCTACTCACACATGAGAAATTACTGCAACAGTAACATAAAGTATAGGATCTTGTCTTCACAAACTTAACATTCCATTTTTTTTCAAAAAAATTGTTGGTATAGAACAACTTTAGCGCCTTTTTCAAAAGATATTTAATATAAACACGTCTTGGTATGGGCATCTAGTAAAATGGAAGAAACAAACATTCTCAACATACATAGTTTAAGCATTAATACTATTCCTGATGTCTATGAAATGCTCAAAATTATGTGTCGTTATCATTTGTCCAAGCATTAACTTATCACATGAAGATATGCATGCAATATATTATGTTGTAAGTCAGATAAAATAAATTGTGTCTATCGATATTCAATGCTTATAAAACCATGTTTTATACTTTATTGTAAAGCACTTAATCAAAATCAAATGTGATCTGTTGGACTTTACTCTAACAAGTTAGCTTTGGTACCAACTATTGCAATAGTTAGCTCTAGGAAGGACATTGAATAGAACCCTAAACTCTTCTTGTGAACAACTTGGCTAGATCTCCTAGCAAAAAAGCAAAGTAAAAACAATAAAGAGCAGTTTTATACTAGTTTACCAAACTCACAGGAAATTTTCAATCCTCCCTTAAGACAACTTCTTTAGAGGTTCTACTAATCAATTTAATTATTACGTACACAAACCACTTTTAGTTACACAACTACTCATCGCTATCCTATCTTAATCCCCCTTAAGACTAAGCAAAGAAAACTCTCAAGGCAAGGACAATTTAAGCTCACAGAATTTACTTCACAAAGTGAAAGATACAAAAAGGTTTAACTTACCCACAAAAAACTGTTAGCAACTTATGAATTCTACAAAACTATAAAGCTCTTATGTCTTATTCACCTTCAAAAGGGTTTAAGATGGGTTTAATCTTTTCAAGAAAGCTATAAAAACCAACTCACCCCCTCTTGGTTTAGATAAGACTTTACAACAACAAAAAAGTAAAGAAAAATCTCAAAGAGAGGACAATTTAAATTCATAGAATTTACTTTATAGAGTGAAAAGACATAAAGATATAACACACACATAAAGAACAATTAGCAACTTATGAGTTCTAAAATTTATAAAAACTCGTATATTATTCAACTTCAACTTCAATCTTTTATATAGGCTTTTGAAAAGATATTTATTTCAATCTTACTTTGTTGGATTCTTTTCAATCAATTTTCATTAGCTTCAAAGATTGAGTATTACGTCGTTTGACTTAATTGGAAACTTTATGGAAAACTTTGATACTTCTTAAATCTTCCTTATATTTGTATGGAAACATTTCAAATGTATGTAATAAAATCATAATGTATTGTGATTATAAATCGCAATACTTTTTTTTGTTTCATTTTTAGGTTCTAATGTGAACATTGTAGAAGATGAGATTTGTATATAAAAACATGTTTGTGTTTAATTATTTAAAATATATATGATCTTGTATCTTTACCAATTTTTTATTTATTTTATCTCTAGAAAAACATTTATGATTATGACTTAGTTACATATCTTATGTAACCTTATTATGTATGCATAGATGAAACATTTGATATTAATGGCGACTATCGGACTATCTAAAGAGTTTCAGCTCACACAAAATACACATTAGAATGTTCATGTAACAATATCATGTAAATAAGGATAAGAAAGAGTTGGTTGAAGATAAAGTAGAAAAAGGAGGATGAAAAATATAAAAAGCATGACAAAGAAAAGAACAAAAAGATTCTAGGAAAGATTTACAAGAGAAAAACTAAAAGAAGTTAGAGAACATAAACAAGCAAGAGAACTTGTAAATTTTAGAGAGTATAAAATATTCTAAGAGAATTAAATGAATATTCCATAATAATCTAGAATTGCAAAGGTGTATGCTTAAAAACATGAAAAGGCATATAAAAATTCACTTTCAAGCACATATGATAGTTGTAATTATCTTCACATGTCACTTTGAAGTGCATGCAAATGTTGTACTACTTCACATGTCACTTCTTTATTTCAACCACAGGTTGATGGAGAGGTTGATGTAGAAGAAATCCTTTTATATTTTATCAAGCAAAGGTTGATGTAGAGGAATGTCAATTTCTCTTTTTTTTATTGGATATAGTCTCCCTTAATTTGTATTAACATGGTAACTAAATAAATATATTTTTAAAATATTCATTATCTGACTTGTTCTAGCTTTATAGTCATTATTTAGCACATTTTTAAGTCTTTATTCATCTTTTGTGTTGTAAAGTTGCACCTTTTTGGTTTTGGCCAATATCAAGGCTTCATACTGGGGTAAGAGAATATATATTATTTTTGTATTTGTTTTGTTCCTAAAGGTTTTAACAGGTAGGTGGGAAGTCATTTTGTTGATAAAAAAAATGGGGTTGTCTACTTCGCTCAAGGATCTTAGCAATATTGGTTTTATATAGCAGAGTGCTCTATTTCATGGTATTCTGTTTGTAGAAGAAGTGACATGCAACATGTTGATATTCCTCCTTAAACTGATTGTATGAAATAGAGAAACAACATTTTGTGAAGGTTGTTTTAGCTGTGGGTTGTGGGCATAATGGCAAAACAGTGCGCTCCCTCCTTTGTGTTTTAATTTTATGCAAAACCTACAAGTCTAGTTTGTTTTTTTGGTGTACACCTTGGGCTACTTTTATTAGGATTAGTTGTCTTTTACAGGTAATGTGTTGGACGGATGCAATTTGGCAATAGGGGTCTATTTTCTTGGTTTTGATTCTACCTATAGTTTTGTTTTTGCTATATTAAACAGGTGAGCCCTTATGTCCTTGTTCTTTTTTAGGCTATAGTCTTCTGTGTACAAGGGTTGGAGCATCCTTCAAATGCTCCATTTAATTGAGTTTATTCTTTCGCTGGAAAAAAAATCTTCTTTATTCCAAGGGATCCCATGTGCTTCCATGTAATTAACTCCATGTGTTCCTCCTTAAATCAAGGAACAATCCTTGTGATAATCAAGATTAGAAATTAATTAAGTGTTAATCATATGATTAATAAGATATAAGTGTAATCATTAATTTAATTAGGCTTGTGTTTAGACTACGTATCATCATTAGTTTTGTGTTCACACTTAGGATTCCTTTTCCTGTGTCCACATTGCAACTAACTTGTAATCATCTTCCTTTCTTCTTATACGAAATTGTTGGTTATAAATAAATTCAAACTCTCTTGTAAACTCATTTTTATAGATTGAGTAAAATTTTCTAAGAGACATCTTTGAAAGTTTTGAGAATGTTCTTCTCTTGTTTTGATTCGTGTCTTGGAAATCTTTTTAAAGTGGTAAATCCTTTTTGGACTTATCCTTTGGGATTTATAACAAAGGTGACGTGTTCTACTTCTATTCCTTTCTTTAATCCATTTTCTATTGTTTTTTTTTTTGCAAGTTGTTCTAATTTTCTATTGTTTTTTAGCTTTTCAAATTGAAAAATTCATGACTTTTGCCATTGTTTCTTGTTTTTCCATAAAGTTCTTCTTCTCCAACACTATCAAGATTCTCTCATCGTAATAAAGAATTCATCACGATAACATATCTATGTATAATTTGTTTAATACGTTTTTTATCATCAAATTTTTTTAGGAATTTTAATATTAGATTGTTTAGATTTTGACAAAACATACTCTAGGACAAAATCTAATTGGTTCACATTATCTTAAACTTTGTGATCTTCTAAACGGTAGCTTCTAATTGAAGAAAAAATGAAAAATAATCTCAAAATTTTACAAAAAGATTAAAAAGAATGAAGAAAAAATATTTTAGAAAGATGATTGAATGGCCCGAGGGTGCTTCTTCCAGGTGAAGTTGCAGCATCCTCCTCCAGCGAATCCTTGGGGATAGTGTTTACTTGTCTCGCAATGTGTTTGGGAATTCTACTTTTCAGGGAAAGACTTCTACGTAATTGTCCCTTTCTCCGACCGACGCTTCTGAGTGGGATCGAGCCGACTATGGTATTGATGACCTCCCAGACGTCACGTCTCAATTGATCCTTCCTACGAGGACTCTCGTTTTGTGGTTGAGTCCTTCGTACAGGGCTTTCACTCCTTCTACTATGCTTGACAGGACGCTGGTCATCATCAAAATGATGTGATCCTTTTCGTCCATGTCGTGTGTACTACTTTTTCCATTCCCTATGAGGATATCTCTCCCTTTGTGGGGGATCAATATGAGTTGGCATTTGTCTGAACAAACTTGCACAAATGACCGACTTGGATAAACTCTTTTATCTTGTCCTTCAACGCTTGAAATCCCTCGATTAGGTGGTCGAAGTTGCAATGGTATTGGCAGTGTTTGGACATATCAGCGTTTCTTGGACTTTGCAATTGTTTTAAGGTCGGGAGTAGTTTCGACTGTAGGGCCTCATCCAGAATTTTACCCCTTGCAGCATTCAATGGGGTGTAAGTATGGAAGCGAGGTCCTCAGTTTTCTATGAAATTGTCCAACCAACCAGATGTAGGTCGGTTTCCTTTGTCTTTCTCCTTTCCTTTATCTCCTCCTTTAGTCGCTTGATCAAATTGTGGGTGAACTGTCCAGGTCAGAGTCTCGAGACCAAGTGATGCATGGCTATCTCTGGCATGAGATTTTTTATACTCGTAGAGACTTTACTGAATCTCTCCATGAATGTACGTAAAGATTCCCCCTTTTCCTGCTTTATGTTGATGAGGGCCAAAGATGTCATATGATGTGGTCGGCTCGTTGCATACTGAGTGGTGAATTTCGTCGCCAGGGCTTTGAAACTGTCCACCAAGTTTGGTGGGAGCCGGGTGAACCAACTAAGTTCCCCTTCTTGGAGAGAGATGGGGAAAACCTCACACCACATGACTTTGTTTGTCGTGTAGAGATTCATCTGCGTCTTGTAAACGTTCAGGTGCTCGCCTGAATTTGTGGAACCATCATAAAGTTTGATGTCCAATCCCTTCCATTTGGAGGGGAGTTGTGCTTCCATGATTTCATCCATAAAAGGATGTCCTTTCGGATCCTCGTCGTCATCGATCGGGTGGGATCGCTTGGTTCGCCAGGAACTTTGATGAGTCTATGTTCGAGCAGTTGTCGTCTTCCTGGTGTGAGTGTGATCACCTAATCAAGATTGCTCCTCTCGTTCGGATTCGTTGCTTCAAATCTTTATTCTGCTCCTAGAGAAGGCACACCCGCTTTTCATTCCTCCGGTGATCCTCAATGCCTTTTTGACGCATCTTCTCCACTTGCACCTGGAGTGTTTGGATTATTATGACCTAGTCCTCGGTGGTCTGATCGTGGTTAACCGTATTCCTTGTTGACACCATTATTGCTAGTCTGGAGTTGATTCTGAAATTGACTACTGTCTCGACGCCACGATGGACGTCAATTGTACATGTATAGGCTAAGAGGGCCTAAATAGTACCTGAGACTAGTTGTACAATTGTTGGCATGTCGTTGACCTCCTCGCTCCTTCTTCGAGTCTTCTTCCTCAAATGCTGGTGGTGCTCAGTCGGGTTGACCTGAAAAAGATACACCGACGATCAAGTAAGTACTATGTGTAAAGAGTGTATATTTGTAAATTGATTAAAGTGTATCTTACACCTCTGCAAAGGGTTTACTTATGGTGTTGGTCATGGGTCCTTGTTATGATGGGCTGAATATCAGTTGTTTACTGATGTGCATCGCGATCTGATGAATATCCACTAGGAGAGGATTTTATTAATGAAGGAAGAGGATTTTCACCTACACATTTGAAGTTCTTCCTTCTAGTCTTCTCACAAATTAAAAGAAGTCAAAGAGAAGATCAAGC
>Ga0123342_1003280_pt1 | contig 26097 bp, 31 predicted proteins | sample Turbeawhitnodule_FD_89960 | JGI IMG/M metagenome (GOLD analysis project Ga0123342, IMG submission 89960) | Root nodule microbial communities of legume samples collected from Mexico - Turtle bean Mexico white nodule | ecosystem: Host-associated > Plants > Roots > Nodule | place: Mexico: Nepantla...
CACTTAGCTTGAAAAACACTTTTCTTTTAAAAAGATTGAGAGTGCTTATGCTTTGGATTCAATCAAGAGTGGATTACACATTAAATCTACCCCAGATCCTATCTAAAGGACAACTCAGCAACAGCAAGCACAGCCAGTCTTCATCATCCTTCAAAGGGTTTGGATTCTTCAAAGCTTGAACACCACTTGGTTCAGCACATACTTCAATTGTAATTTTATTAGGTGACCTCGTTAAAAATCCCTTAAAAGGGAAAAGGAGCGTCCTCTTAAATTGTGTACAATGCTAGAGTTCAACTGAAATAAAACTTGAGATCGATCGCATTCTAGGTACGAGGAATTGCGCCTCCGTTTCCCAGGACCTCCGTCACCCTGAAAGAGCCAGTCCACTTGGGGGACAGCTTGTTCTCTAGCTGATATGGGTGGGCCTTGCGCATTACTAGGTCGACAATCTGGAACTGCTGAGGCCTTAGCTTCGAGTTGTGCTTGTACTCCACCCTTCTCTTTAACGCTTCAGCTTTAATTCTTGCCTCCTCTCTGACCTCATCCAATAGATTCAGGTTCACCTTTCTCTCTTCGATGGACACCTCAGCCACGAAGTTCTGAAATCGTGGCGAGCTCTCCTGGATCTCTGCCGAAATCATTGCGTCCGATCCGTACACCAAACTGAAGGGTGTCTCTCTGGTGGTAGACTGAGGCGTGGTGTGGTAAGCCCACACTATTCTAGGAACCTCCTCTGCCCAGGTCCCCTTGGCCTTCTCAAGCCTTCTCTTCAGACCTCTAAGTAGGACTCTGTTGGCAGGCCCAACCTGCTCATTTGTCTAGGGGGGCTCAACTGATGCGAACACCTGCTTTATTCCAACCTCTGTGCATAACTTGCCCAATTGTTGGCTCACAAACTATGTGCCATTGTCAGAAACTAGACACCTCGGTAAGCCAAAATGATACACTATATTCTTCCACACGAAGTGTTGGATCTTGTGAGATGTGATTTGCGCTACTGGCTCAGCCTCTATCCACTTCGTGAAGTACTCTATGGCCACTACAAGGTACTTCATCTGCCTTACCGCCAAAGGAAAGGGCCCCAGAATGTCGATTCCCCATGTGTGAAACGGCCATGGGCTGTAAATCAACCTTAGCTCTTCTGGTGGCGCCTTGTGCCAGTCGACGTGTTGTTGACACTGCTTGCACTGCTGGGCGTACCTTGTATAATCTTCTCTCATTGTTGGCCAGTAATAGCCTGCACGAACGGCCTTCGATGCCAAGGACCGACCTCCAATGTGGCTACCACTAATCCCCTCGTGGAGTTCTGCCATTATTCGTGTACACTGGTCTCCACTCACACACACCAAAATCGGGTGGGTGAACCCATGTCTGAACAGCTTCCCATCAACGAGGGTGTATTTGGCGGAGTTCCTCTTTATCTTCTTGGCTTCAGCGGGCTCCAATGGAAGCACCCCATCAGCTAGATAGCCCCTATAGGGTGTCATCCATGTCCCCCTCCTCAACTATGCATATCTGCATTGGCTCCCCCTCCAAGGTCGGGTAAGCGCTTACACTAGGCCTTCCCAACGTCTCTTGAGTCAATGATCAATGACTCCTCGCCCTTCCACTAGTCGTACTGACCTAATGAATGCCCACCCTGTTATCAGTAACAAAAATTCGCGGTGCCTTGAGGGTTTCCTGTATGACCGTCCTCTGGCTTCCCCCATTGCCCGAACTGGCGAGCTTGGCCAGCAAGTCAACTCGGGTGTTCTGCTATCTTGGGACATGCACTAGCTTGAACACTGCAAATGAGCCCTTTAAGATCTGGACGTATCCTAAGTACACGGCCATCTGTGGATCTTTGGCTTGATATTCCCCGGTCACCTGACCTGTGACTAAAAGGGAATCGCTCTTTGCCAATAAGTTATGCGCTCCCATTTCTTTGGCTAAGAGCATCCCGACTATGAGGGCATCATACTCCGTTTGATTGTTGCTGCCTTGAAAGTGAACCTTAGGGCCTACTCAATCAATAGCCCGTTCGGTCCTTCCAAGATCACGCCAGCTCTATTGCCTTGTAGGTTGGATGACCCATCCACTGAGAGCACCCATCTGAAGTTGGCCTCCTCCTCTTGTTGTGCATCTGTCGGGGAGAGCTCTACCACAAAATCCGCATACACCTGGCCTTTGATGAGGCCTCGGGGTTCATACTGAATATCAAACTTCGAGAGCTCCACTGCCTAACGTACCATCCTTCCTGCCACGTCCGGCTTCTGCAACACCTTTCAGATAGGCAAGTTTGTCATCACCACCACTGTGAAACTTTGGAAGTAATGACGAAGCCTAAACACCACAGCCAGGGCCACCTTCTCTAGGGCTTGGTATCTCACCTCCGGCCCTTGCAATACTTTGCTCACAAAGTATATTGGTTTCTGTACTTGGTCCTGCTCTTGGACGAGGACCAAACTAATTGCCTGCTCCATCACAGCGAAGTACAATGGATCGGCGTACCCAACTGTGACTTGCACAACACGGGAGGGGTAGCTAGATACTCCTTTAACTTAAGGAATGCCTTCTCGCACTCTTCAGTCCACACGAACCAGTTATTCCTCCTTAAACACTGGAAGTAGGGGTGACCCTTGTCCCCTTCAGCTGATACAAACCTGGACAAGGCGACCATCCGCCCTGTCAACTGCTGCACCTCCTTCACCGAGGTCGGGCTCCTCATGGCAAGGATTGCCGCACACTTCGCCGGGTTCGCCTCTATCCCACGCTCGATGAGTAGGAAACCCAAGAACTTTCCTGCCTCGACCCCGAACACGCACTTCTTAGGGTTTAGCTTCAAACGGTACTTAGTTATTGTTGCAAATAGCTTTTCCAGATCAGACACATGTTGACCCCTCGCCTGCAAGGTCACCACAATGTCATCCATGTAGGCCTACACATTCCTGCCTATCATGGGTGCAAGGACCCTATCCATCAGCCTCTGGTAGGTAGCGCCCGCATTCTTCAGCCTGAAGGGCATCACCGTGTAGTATTAACAAGACGTCTCGGTCATAAACGTTGTCTTGCACTCGTCTCTGGGTGCATCTTAATCTGGTTATACCCAAAGAAAGCGTGTAAGAAGCTAAGCATCTTGCAGCCTAAGGCGTTGTCCACCAAGGCGTCGATGCTTGGTAAGGGGTACGAATCCTTCGGGCATGCCTTGTTGAGGTCGGTGAAGTCCACGCACATTCTCCACTTCCCATTGGCCTTCTTTACTAAGACCACATTTTCCAACCATTCAGGGTATTGGATCTCCCTTATGTGGTTGGCACTCAGCAATTTCTTTGTTTCTTCCTTGATGACCTGCCGCCTCTCTTCGTTGAACTTCCTTCTTCTCTAGCGGACGAGTCTGGCCTTGGGGTCCATGGTGAGGCGGTGACACAGGTAATCTGGGTCTATGCCTGGCATGTCTGAGGCGGACTATGCAAAAGCATCCAAGTGTCGTGCTATCACCCCAGCAACTTGATCTTGCTCAGCTTGGTTCAACAACTTACCAAGCTTGAATGTTCTGCCCCCGATCTGTCTCTCCACGATATCCCCTGCTGGCTCGGGTCGCCTCTCTCGAGCGCTTTCTTCATAGGAGACCCCTACGCGGGCGTCTCCGTCTCTGCTAGGTGGGTGCTCGGTAACCATGAACACCCCCCTCTTTCTCTTGAGGTTGTTCTCATAGCACCTCTTAGCCTCTTGCTAGTCCGACATGATGGTTATCATCTTCCCACTCAAGTCCAGCAACTTCATCTTCATATGGCGTGTTGATGCTACCGCCCTTAGCCTATTCAAAGTTGGTCTCCCCAACAAAATATTATAGGCGGAGGAAGCATTAACCACCAAGTACCTTATGTTCTCCGTGCGGGATGCAAAGCCATCCGTAAAGGTGGTCCTTAGCTCCAAATGCCCCCGCACCTCCACCTGGTCTCCCGCGAAGCCATACAAGCATCCAGTGTAAGGCCTCAGCTGATCGGGAGACAGCTGCAGCTTATTAAAGGTGGACCAAAACATCACATCCGCCGAGCTGCCTTGGTCTACTAGCACTCGGTGCACCTTCCTTCCCGCGGTTACAACAGAAACACCACAGGGTCGTTATCATGAGGAACGACGTCTCAAAGATCGGCCTTCGTGAAAGTAAGGTCGACGTTGAGCACGTCATCCACCGCTTGCGCCTCTACTGACATCACCGATCGTGCATACCTCTTGCGCTAAGAAGCAGTGCATCCTCCACCTAAGAAACCCCTGAGAAGGTGTGGATCTATCCATGTATGGGCATCTCGTGCCCTTGGTCCTCACCTGATGCTGCTGAGGTCTCAGTCCTCTGTGGCTCCGCCAGGTAGTCGTTTAGGAACCCACTCTTCACCAGCTCGTCCAACTGGTGTCCTAACGCTAAGCAATTGCGTATGGGATGACCAAATGCTTGGTGAAACTCGCACCAAGCCTCCTTGTGAGGTCCCAGCTTCTTTTCAGTCTTGGGCGGCATCTTCAACCTCTCTCCTATGTTGGGCACAGCTATCAAATCCTTCAATTCTACCACAAAATTATGCCTCAAAGGCTTATTCTCCCTTGCGCGCCCCCTGGTCTGAGGCTTCCTAGGCTCGTAGGGTTGCTTCTTCGCGGGGCTCCTCTTCTCTGTTGTAGCCTCATGCACTCTTATTGGTTGTGCATGCACCGGCACTCATGGGCGCGTGGGAACAACACGCGCACACTTCTCATTCATCTCCCCTTCAACTGCGATGAGAGCCACCGCTCGACGCCTTATCTCAACGAAGGTTTTGGGGCGACTCCTTTCTGAACGCGTGAACCATCATCGTTTCATCCTTGGTGTTAAGCTTCACCACCTGCGCCCCAAAACGGTTATAAAACTCATTCAGCGACTCACCCTGGTATTGTCTTACATCTAAGAGATCGTAAGAGTTGGGTGGGGGGGCGCGATTCGCAATGTACTGCTCCCTGATCAATTTCGACAATTGTGCGAACGACGTCACGTGGCCATTCTGGGGGGCTGATGAACCAATCCATCGTCGTCCCTACCAGCGTGCTCATGAACAACTTACACCTTACTGCATCAGAACCACCAACCAGCATCATCTACGTGTGGAAAGCTGTGAGATGGGGCTCTAGATCGTCCATCTTGGTGAACGTGGCTTTCGGTCCCACAAACGTAGCTGGTATCACAGCATCCATAATCGTCTGCGAGAAAGGCATGGGAAACTCCTTGGGAGGAGTCACACATTCTTGTTCCTCTGTTTCACGATCCCTTGCCTGGTTTCGCAAATCACGCCACAACCCTTCATTGGTTCGGTGTAGCTCTTCGTTTCTCGCTCGCGACGCAGCCAGATCAATCTGGATGCGTTCTTGATCAGCTATTGATGTTGCCATCGCTTCTTGAAGGCCCTACATCATCTCCATAACTTTTTGCAGGGTAAGACCTTCTCCCCCGATTGGCGCAGCGGATCCTTGCCTCGTATTCCTCATCTTGATCAATTCTTGATGAATCTTGGTGGATCTTTCTCAGTTCTTGCAGTTGGGACAGTCGTTTTAGATCGTGCCCCACGGTGGGCTCCAAATGTTCTCGCCGGTTGACCTATAGCGTCTTCGTGCGTCTACGACAATCGCGCGTCCAAGAATCCCTCCTCCTTACGTGCCTTTCCAATGACGAAATCACCTGAAAACAAAGAGACAAAGGGCATCCTCGCGGCCGTTTGCACTTTGACGCTCAAGTCAAACACCGAGCAAAGAAACACCAAAAACTCTAGAACTCTAAGAGCTTTGTGTAACTGTGTGTCTTTTCACATTAGAATTGCATACCTTATTATGGTGGTTATTACCCTTTATATACTCTTTAGTGTTTTTGCCCCTTTCGCTAACTGTGACTTAGACTTACCGTAGGTGTGTTTTAGCGACACTATCACCCATTCTTAGGGCCATCTAGTCCGTAAAACTCCCTTACTGAAGTGCAACCCCCGCGGGATGACCACTTGGGTGCCAACTCATGCACCCAATCTCTGGGCCATCCGCCCTGAGAGTGTCCTACCTTATTCATGTGCCATGCATGCATGTCCTACCAAGTTTGAATTTTGAAATTGTTAAATACCAAAACATGAAAGAAGTTAACATCATGAATCAGGAAACGCTTAAAGGAAAAGGAAAAATTGTTCAAAGAACAAAAACATAGAAAAGATGTAACACAATTTGGGAAAAAGACCTACGAATACTAACATAAGACAAGCAAAACAATGTCAGAAAAAGAACATACAACAAAACCAAATCAAAAATATTTTGAAATACTCAAAATCTTAAAGACTTTGAAAACAAAACATAGAAAAAAAGTAACACGGTTTTGGAAAATAATCACGAATATTGACATAAGGCAAGCATAACAGTGTAAAAAAAATACAACAAAATCAAACCAAAAATATTTTGAATTACTCAAAACCCCACTAACTTTAAACACAATTAAACACAAAAATTAGTTGATGACTCCTAAAACGATTAAAAATAAACAATAAGTCTATAAAAACATTAAAACCACAAATACTAAAATAAGGCAAGCAGAACCGTGTAAAAAAAAACATACAACAAAACCAAACCAAAAATATTTTCAAATACTTAGAACCCTAATGACTCTGAAAACGATTAAACACAAAAATTAACTGATGACTTCTAAAACGATTAAAAATAAAAATTAAGCTTTAAAAGCATATATCTTTGAGAGAAAGACTTTGAAATACAGATAAATAGCCGATTAAAAGTTCAACCCATAAATACTCATAAACCCTAATTAGTAAAGGATTAAAATCAAACATTAACCTTAAAAAAAACCAATTTCAAATCATAAGTATATTACCACGAACAAAACCATGGAAAAGATGTAACACGATTTGGGGAGAAGAATCAACAGATGCCTCAGTTTTGCTTTTCCAAGCGTACCAAAAAAGGCCAATATCTTCCGTTGGCGTGGTTGAGGATACGATGGTTGAAGATACGATGCCTTCATTTTCACAAAGAAGGAAGTTATGAAAGTATAGGTGGTTGTGATAAAAGAGAGTAAAAGAAGAAAGGGCAACGTGAGAGAGGACGAGCTATGAAAGGGTTTCAAAATAGCGAAAAAGAAAAGAGTGATGAGAGAGGGTGAAAGAAAAAATAAGAAAGTTGAGAGAGAGTTGGGACGGGTGAGATAAAAAGGTAGAGTAAATTTTTTAAAAAAAAAAAGATACGTGTGTTCCTCATAGTGCGTCAGATTTCACTTTCACTTTTAGTTAAATCCAATTTTGATTTATTTTTGTTGGATTTACCGTGTGTTGACACATATAAAAAGCTTCCCAAGAGGCCTCTATTTATAGTATAAATAGATTCTCATAACCTTTTTCAGAAAACAAACTCACCCTTTTACAGGTTTAAAACATAAATTGTTTTAAAACAAAAATAGGGTATTGTCAAGGAGATCAATCGGTTAAAAATTAAAACAATCGGTTGATTTTACTTAAAACACTTAGTTTGTTTCATAAATTATTTTTCTTAAAAGGAAAGTGTTTATACTGAAAAAATCGTATATCTTACATATTAAAATATAATTTTTCATAGATGAAACACATTACAGAAAAATCTAAAACATTTTAGGATTTTCAATCAATTGATTTACAAAACAACTTATAGAAAAACTGCACCTTTCTAGTAAGAAAATTTTAACCAATTGAAAATAGTTTCAATCAATTAAAAAACTATAGCTTTCTAGTAAAGAAAATTATAACAAGTTGAAAACAGTTTTAACCAATTGAAAAACTGCAAATTTCCAAAAAAATAAATTAACCATTTGAAAACTTTTTTAATCAATTGAAAAAAAAAATTAATCAATTAAAAATAATTTTAACCAATTGAAATTATTTTGTTCTTGGACCCTTCATCATTACAAAAGGAAAAAGATAAATCAAGACAACTAAAACAAAGCCTAATGTTAGATTGCTTGAGTTATTGTTATTTATGAATGCATTTTTTCTTTGAAATTTAAGTTGTATTTGTTTTGATAGTATACTTAATGCTTAATGATGAGCAACAACCATTGATTCCTTTGGAGTATCAATCATGTTAGAAGACGAGTTGATGTATCTGAATTGTACACTTCTCATTATAAAGAGTCATTAAGTTTTTGCCTAGCATTATCAAATATTTCATATATGTCAATTAATATTTCAAATCTATTATTAGCATTTAAATATGTTAAACATTATCATTTATGTCATATGCTTAGAAGTACTTTTCTATCAAATCTAAGAATCAAAATCATGAATAGTTTCAAACTTTGAGAATAAAATGATAATATCAATCATCAATCAAGAATCAATATAAATATGTGCCTGCAACAATCTCCCCCTTAGCAATTTCCCCACTGAGAATTAAACTTGTGACTTTGACATTGATACCTATTGTTGAATCGAACACTTACCACCAGGCTGAAAACTATAGTTAATAATCAAGATATAACTCTTTCTAATTAAAAAATGTAGCAATCCAAGTGTCACAATTCAATTATGACTTGCTTTATCACGGGACAATTAATGCTACCTGCAAGAATGCTAAGGAAAACAAAAATTGAGCAAAGAGAACATGGATCTAAAACAAAAACTTAATATTTTAAACACAAGTTTTGAAAAATTGAAAAAGAAAATGGTTCTGAAAAATGAAAGTATTGGAAAAATACCTGAAAGAGATGAAGATAACAACACCCTGTATGGTCTAACTATCTCAAAATGCTTCCCTGATAAAGGTTTTATCCCGATATGCCATAAATGGGAAATATATGGATTTTCTAGTGAGAAAATCAATGAGACCACATCATAAATTCGAGATTGGATACAAAGGGAAAACATACAATAAAACTCATAATCATACATACATTTCATTGTCTAGTAAAGTTTATCATATTGCTTCATCAAGTGGGAATCCGAGAAAGGAACCCAAAGATCTACTAATAAGAAATTATTTAATGATCTTTTTACCCAAATTATGTACTAAGAGTTGTTTGGACCCACACAAATTTGCATTTATAAATGGTAAAATTATGGTTTTGGAACAAATAGTTATTAAATAGGGGTTGAATAGAATCTTAAACTTTTTTTTTGTGTGAAGAAATTTCATGGTGGTAATGATTTAGGCATTTTGGAATATGTGGTTGAGTGTTTTCCTCTGGAATGCAAAAGAGAATAATCTTGAGAAAGAGTAGTATTCTCACATGTACTCCAAATCCATGGCTCAACTATTACATTTTGTTATTAATGAGGTTAAATAAATGTTCTAAATAATGAGGTTGATTGAGATTTATAACAAAACACGCTAGCTTCACTATACAATTTTTTTCACAACACAATTGACTTTTATCACATTATTTATTACCTAAATTATTTATTTTTCGTATAGTTTCTGAAAGTAGGATAAATTATCAAAGGATGACTAAAAATTAAGAAATAGACAAAATTAAAATTAATTTGGGATCCAATTACATTGTAGTCTATATAATTTTATTCCAGTCTATAACTACGTGATTATGTTAAGAGTGTTGAAAACTTGTGGTTAGAATATGCAATAATTTTGTAATTATTGGTTGGTTCTCTATATTATAAAGTAATTTAGTATTTTAATATCAGTTTGTGGATTCTGTCAAACATAATTTTTAAATAGTCTTTGGTCGAGGAAACTACACTAGGTAGTGATATATTCTTTGAACATGTTCACTTGCCCACTTATCGAGGATTGTAAATAGAACACCTTGGTCTTTGAGACCTGCAACCACTCCAAGACCTGAAGGACCAGACACTACTATCACAGGTCCATTCACCCAAATGCAACACCTTGTAAAGAGGTTCTGAAACATTGATGGCATGTTGAGACAAATGTCAAGCATTTTTGCTTTTGATTAAGAAAGTTTGACGTGTGTATGTTTGTGAAATAGTGTGTTGTGTTGTGAGCAATAGGCACCAAGACTGTGTTTAGTGGATTGATGGAAAGAGAGAAAAGATAGTTGAATGATATATAGCGATTTATGATTAAATAATAATAATAATAATTCAAAACATATATTATAAACCTTGAATGGTTTGAATAATTATATGGCGACACTATTAAAGGAGGTGCATAATGTCCTTTAATAGTGCTTCTTCGTGGAATTATTTCAACCCTTCATTTGAAATCAAAGACCATGTGTTGAAATTCTTCAAAATCCAATTTCAAATTAGAGATATTGACGTTGAAATTGCGATGTTAATTAGTTGAATTTGTTAAAGAAAGTTTTTACAGAAGAGACTGGTCCTTATTTTTTGGTCTCTTCCTCAAACTATTTGTCCGTTAATCATTCAAACCATTTTCCATGATAATAGCAGCAGTTAACATCCCATAGATGAATTCCCCTTTACTTCGACAGCAATCTAACCAGATTAGCATGAGTGTTAATTCCGTCCCTAGAGCCATAGTTAGGTTGGGTCGCCTTTCGGCGTGGGCTGATTCTTCCTGCACCCGATCATTTGTGACTGGTACCCAATTGTAAACAAGAAAAGACTAAACTGCCCTTAATTAACATTGACATTTGGTTAGTGAGAGATTTGCACCCAACTTTTTTCTCTTCTTCATTTCCGCAGTGAACCTTACGACGCAACACTTATTTTCGTCCGTCACAGCCACCGTCGCAGGCAACACCGTCGAGGGAACACCACTGTCGCAGAGTAGAACCTCTGAGGCAGCGAAACCCAGGAGCGAACGTCGGAGAAAACAAAATAAATGTTGCGGATCAATTTATTCAGAAGTCATGTATGCCTGCGGATATATTCATCCAGAACTCATGTGTGCCTACCGGATATATTTATCCGAAATTCAACTTTGAATGCCGGATATATTTATCCAGAATTGATGGTTTGAGCTATGGATATTTTTATCCATAATACATTGTTTGACCTGCGAATAGTTTTGTCCGGAAGTTGGGACAAATGGAAACCTGCAGATGGTTTTGTCCGTAGTAAATACAATAGTTTCGAATGCCTACATCCATAATACAAAGTCCAGACTTTTGGACGATGATATCTGGGACCGCATCAGTTTGAACGAAAACAAAGGGGTTGCATAAAGTTTGGAGTGATCTGAAGAATATAGAAGCATAAGGAACTGGCCAATAGTGCCAATGCAGTGCATAGTTTTAAGGAACACAGGGATAATGTTTTTGGGTTTTGGACTGTGTAGGCTACCAAAGGGGTTGCATAATGTCTGACCACAACCACACTAAAAACACTTCTTCAGCAATGAAGTTACTCTGCACCTCACCATTCAATGTTTTCAAAATTGAAGAAGACAATTCCATGCATTCCGAATATTTTCAACAAATTCCATGCATTCTGGATATTTTCATCCGTAACACATTCCATGCATTCCGGATATTTTCATCCATAGCACATTGCATGTCTTCCGGATATTTTTATCCGTAACACATTCCATGCATTCTGGATATTTTCATCCGTAACTCATTGCCTTCCGGATATTTTTATCTGTAACACATTTCATGCATTCCGGATATTTTCATCCGTAGCACATTCACCATTAAATATTTTCAAAAGTGAAGAAGACAAGGGCATAATAGGATTTTTAAAAAAACGTCGGGTGCCAGTCACAATTGATCGGGTGCAGGAAGCAATTGCCTTCAGCGTGACAAGTGATGATGGGCTCCAAAGAAAAGATTTGACTTGCGGACTATCTCTTCCTGCACCTCCATATCTTCTTCTGCCACCTCCATACACAACATCAAAATACATTTTTATCCTTCTTTTGTTACCCCCCATAGAGTAGTTTCCAAATTATGTAATCCAGAAATTCATTTGAAAAAAGACTTTTCGATTACATAATCCGTAAGCTAAATAAGATTTTTAAATTATGTAATCCGGAAAGTAATCATGCATCTGAAAAAAGGCTTCCGAATTATGTAATCCAGAAGCTAATTACAAATTTGAAAAATGTCTTCCGGATTATCTAATCCAGAATATTATAGAGGAGCATTTTTGGAAATTCGAAAATTTATGGAGGTGAGAGAAGAAGGTATGAAGGTGCAGGAAGAAATAGTCTGACTTGTGAATAGAGTAGAAATAGAAAAACTAATCAAACTCAAGTTGCAATTACACACAAAATAATGTACTACCTCATTTGACATTTTAACCGCTAGGTTGTTCAAAAGGGCATATTCGTAATATCTACATCATATTATAATATAGTACTATACAAGCTTAAACTAGACATGATTATAAAAAAGGATCCATCATTTGAAAGACAAGGATGATAAGAGTTTCAAGGCAACCTATTTCAAAATTGTAAGCACTTCCAGAAACATCTCCTGCATTAGCTCCCTGTCAGCATGTTGGAAAAAGGTATTTATTTCATCTCTAACATCATATATCTTACCAAAATCAAATAAGAATGTGAAGCACCCTTTCTTTAAGTTTTGTAACTGGTAAAGCCAAGCGTCCTTTAGCCTCTCCAGAACATTTCCTGAGTTAAGATCTTCTAGTAGGCTTTCCTCACAGGCATCTTTGAGATCACCAATCTCATATTTATTGGCTGCTGCAAGCAATGGAAGCCTGTGGTTCCAGAAATCTTCTTGTTTAATAGTACCGTACAGGTAACTTAGAAGGGACTTGCAGGATTCTTCAGACATATCTTCCATGTGGATCGTAGATGTATCTTCTTCATCACCATTCTGAAGATACAAGCCATGGAACACTGTAGAACTAGCAGATAAAACTGCCTTGTGAGCCTTCAGAGTACCATCTGCAGTGATGATGGTGAGGTCAGCATGTATAGACTCGTCAAGCATGCGAGACAGGCATCGAAGAGTGCTTTGAGCTGCAACAGTTTGCAGTTTTCCATCAGATGGCCATATAGATCTGGTTACTCCACCCTGTTGTTCAAAAGAATTGATCAAAGGTTATAAAAGCAACAATCTATTACAGGTTCAAAGGGTCCCTCCCGACAATACTGATCAGAAAAAGAACATGTGCTTCTTAGTGCTTAGCAAGTAACTTACAGCAATATTTTACAAGCAAATGGATATTTAGAGGAAAAAACAAACACCATTATATTTAGGGATACACTATAAAATTACGTATTCACATCAATATCATATAAATATAGTAATGATTACAAAAATTAGGGACTCACATTGCCAGGGCAGGCCTTCAGGTCAAGAAATTCAACATCAACAACAAAGCGTCCTAGGAATGCAGTATCAACAGGCCAGACAAAGTCGTCACTTGTTCTAAGCACCCTTTCATGAACTGAACATTAAGCACATACAAGTTATGAGATAACCTGTGTCAGCATTTCAATATACAATCGTGAAGTTGGTAAAGGTAAATGTAATTTTAATCTTCACAGTTGCCATTTTGAGGTGGTGATGCAAATTAAGTTCTATTTCTTGTAGGTAAACAGACGTGACGAGTGCATGTGTAGAAAAGCAGATACCATAATCAGAATTTACCCTCATTGCAAACACCATGCTTATGGGGATAAAACTTTCTGATACCATAATCAGAATTTAGCCCTCATCATACAAAAAATTAGGAAGCAAACATCAAGCTTACGGGGATAAAACTTCCATAACCAAAATCACTTTTTTGCTACAGGCACTTTATCGTAATTATCTGTGTTTTGGGTCATATAAGCCCTTATTTAAAAGGTTTGTACTAAGTAACTACAGATTATGTGATCACAATACAACACAAAAATTGTGTAACTATTATAGGTAGTTAATGTGTAACTAGACCATTTTTCCAGACTTGACAACTCCAAGTAGCCAATTCCTTCTTTTTCCAATGACTATTGATTAAAATTTAAACTCAAATGATAAAAGTAAAACAATCCTTTTGGAGATTTGGAAACTACTACCAATGCAGAATAATCCTTGTTGGAATATGAAATTGATAGTCACGCAATTGGAGAACCCTCCAAGTAAAAGCTAGTTGTCAAGCGAGAGAACCCAATCACTTATCTACTCCACCAAGCATCCAAACCGCACCAATAAAGGATTCTACTCAGCATCCCATACAACATAATGCGAGACTAAGACACCTTAAATACCAAATTCTCTTCCAATAACCGCCTTTGAGAATCAAGGTCTCAATAAAGGCACTCTATGACACTTCACTCAACATGTTTTATCAATCCCACCAAGTGTAGCCCTTTCTAGAGACACTGAGAACAAACTCTAATACTAATTGATAAGTCCTGAAGCACTACATCAATCTTCTTTTGAGATTGTAGACTTTAAACCTAATACAACATCACAAAACGAGTTTGTAAAAGGAGGTTTGCTCGTGTTATCGAAAACCGGTTACGGCAGCACCATAGCGGAAAGCGGTGCAAATTTACAACTTGTTGCCACAACATGACGGTGGCGATGCAGGTTTGTCATGGCAGCCCATGGCGGCCACTTTTTGCATCACAAGATGCTAGCACTGAACGGAGATGGCAAAAAAGGCTAAGAGAAACCCTTACGTGTGCAGCAACGTGAGGCGCGAGAGCCATTCAAAAACGAAGGAGGTTGTGCAGTGGCGCGAGACCCATAAAAAAAAAGAAGGTTCACACAAGAAACTCTAATGTTCTTCTTTTGGGTTATCAGGCCAAATATTCATTTTGTTAAAAGGAATTGGTCCATACCCGTCCCAGTTCAAACGTTATAATTTAACCTGATACCCTATCCACATTTCACCAGCCTCTCTTTTCTTGTTCACTCCAGTTGTTGCTTGCCACTTGCACATGCTCACCGCCGCTAACGATCCCGTTGACGCCTATGTCGTCGTTGCCACTACTCTTGTCGCCGCCACTGCCACCATCGCTGATTGCAAGTGTTTTCCTTCTTTTAAAATACTTTTGTCCATTGGCAACCTTGGTCCTAATTTTTTTTTTCTTTTCCACTTCCACTATAATTATTTTTTGAAAATATACCTCTTTTCCAACAACAATAATGGCCAATGACCAAGAGACTTCAAGAACATCCCATAGAAATGACCCAGGCTGGAAACATTGTCATCTTATGGATGAAACAAACTAAATACAAATGTATGTAATTACTATGGGAAAGTTATGAAAGGAGAAACCCTAGAGCTAAAGAACATTTGGTGATAAAGAAGGACAATGTTGTTGCTTGTACCAAGACTCCAAAAAATGTGAGAGAAGAGCTTTGGAAATTATTTAAAGAAAAAGTAGTCACCTCTTCCATCAATCCATGCAAGTTATGATAATAATGAGAAGATGATGTTGAAATTTCCAAGCTAGTAATGATAAGGGGAGAAATAGTGGTGGAAAAAAAGGACCAACGAATATGTTTTGTAGAAATCCAAGTGTTGCAATAGAGAAGAAAAATAAAGAAAAGCTAAGGAAAGCTAATTTAAAAGAAGTATGTGGCAAAATTTTAAAGGCATCAATTCATCAACATATTACTCAATTTTGGTACCAAACAGACTTGTCATTCAACCTTGTAAAGATTGAAAAGTTTTCAAAATATGATTAATGTTATAGGTGCTTATGGACCTATTTTGTCAGCTCTTATCATAAAATTAGAGTTTTACTTCTCAACAAGGAGATTGACTACACTGAAAAGTTGTTGAAAGATCACAAATAGCAGTGGAGCAAACATGGACTGACCAGAAGCAATGATGTTTGATTAACTTTTTTTGTGAGCTCCCCTACAGGGACAATGTTTGTCAAGTCGATTGATGGTTCTAAATTTGTAAAGGCATAGGAAAAGCTCTTTGAGTGGAGGAGATTGGAGAAGAAAATGTTATTCAAGTTATCACAGATAATAGAATCAATTATGTGTTGGCTGATAAATTATTGGAAGAAAAAAGACCTCATCTCTATTGGACTCCTTGTGTTGCCCATTGTATAGATTTGATGCTTGAAAACATTGAAAAGCTTCCTTTGATAAAGAAGACAATTCAAAGAGAAGTTAATTTGATTGACTTTATCTATAGCCATTACCTCAAGTTTATTGAGACAATTTACAAATAAGAGGGAACTGGTAACACATGCGGTTACAAGGTTTGCTACCTCTTATTTATCATTACAAAGGTTGCATCAAGAGAATGGAAATTTTAGAAAGATGTTCACTTCAGATGAATGGAGCAAGAACAAGTTGTTTAAGGAAGCTAAGGGGAGGGAAGCTACAAAAATTGTTCTTATGCCTTCATTTTGGAATGTCGTATTTACTCTCAAAGTCATGACTCATTTTGTTCAAGTACTTTGTCTGCTGGATGGGGAAAGAAAATCAATTATGGCCTATATATATGAAGCAATGGAGAAAGCAAAGGAAACAATAATGAAGTTATTCAATAACAATGAAAGTAAATACAAGGATGTATTTACAATCATTGATAATAGATGAACATGCCAACTTCATCGCCCCTTGCATGCGACTGGTCACTATTTGACCCCAGAGTTTTATTATTCCAACCTGGAAATGGAATATGATTTAAGAGCTTCCAAATGATTACATACTTGCTTCAAGACGTTGGTGCCAAGTAAAGAAGTGAAAAAAAAAAAAATTAACTGAGTTGCCTCTTTATCAGAGTGGGAGTAGACTATGAAGACCATAGCCCTAAGTGAGACACTTAAACAATTTCTAAATTGCGTTAATGGTTACTTTGAGACCTACTTTCTTTGCTTTTAAATCTCGATGGTGGAAGAATTATAGGCACACAACTCCCAACTTACAAAAGCTAGCAATCAAGATTTTATGTTTGAGATGTAGTTCATCGAGATGTGAGCGCAATTTGAGTGTATTTGAGCAAGTGATAATTATTGTTCATGACAAGACTCATTTCATTAGTATCTTTTTTTGTAGAATGTAGAAAAAATTAATTCACATTTTACTTATTCATAATGCAGATTCATTAAAAAAAAGGAATAGGTTGGAGCACATAAAGTTTCCCGATTTGGTTTACATAAAATATAACGAACAATTTGCTCAAAGATACAAAATTAGGAATGGAAAATGGACCCTATTGTATTGAATGACATTGATGAGTGCAAGGAGTGGTTAGTGGGACAAGTAGATGATGATAATGATAATGATAATGAAGAAGGGGAAATGAGTAGGTTTTTTATGATGATCTCACTCTTAATTGGGCTACTGAAGCTTCACATGTTGGAGAACCAATAATTTATACAAGGAGACAAGCAACCAATAAAAAAAGGAACCATTAAGTGGTGGTATTGTTATTGGATCTTCCTATTACAATTATATTTTTTAAAATTATCTATATGTATATATTGTACCTTTTTTACCACAATGTTTCTGCCATAACCCGTTATGGTTTCTGTTATAAATTCATAAAAGATTTTTGAGATACCTCATATTTTCCGTTATCTGATAGCGATAACACCGATGTTTTCATCCACTTATTGTTAGTCTTGAAGAATTGAAGAGGCTCAAGCCCTAAAGAGAGGATGTTTTGATGATGAAGAATGAAGATAAAGATGTTGTAGATGTGTTTAGAATGTTTTAGCTTTTGTGTAATTGTTATCTAAGTCATTCACAAAAAGGTATTTAGAAGTCAAGCATTCAGCCATCTTAATTTGGGTTTTGAAATATGAAAAAGGTTTAAGAACATTGTAACCAATTATCTCTCTTTTGATTGATTAAAGCAAAAAGTTGGAAAATCCTGGTTAAGTGATTTAACATATTATCTCACTTTTTAACCGATCAAACCAAAAGATTTAACACATTATCTTACTTTTCAACAGATTAATCCTTAGAGTTGTGAAAACCTATTTTAGTCATTTAATTGATTAACACTTTAATCGATTAAAATGGAAGTTGTTATAACTGTCTTTCAAAGAAAAATCAATTAAAAGTGTCGGATTCAGTTTTAATTTGTGATTCCAAAACTTTATAAATAGAGCACTTGGCTCAATGTTTTTATATAGATTTTAAGAGGATTGATGTATAATTTGAAACAATATAATTTGAGTTTTTCAAAGAGTTTCTTTCACTCAATTTGGGCTTTCAAGATTTGATTATCAAAGGTTGTGTTGTTGAATCTTCTACATGCTTTTGTTGTGAACAAGATGGGTAAACTCTTTCTTATTATTTTTGCTAGATTGTTCTAGTAGTGTTTTGTAATTGTGTTCTTGCTGGAGCGTTTCATGTGTTTGTTTTGATGTTGTTAACAAGAGTTGATAAGCCATATATCCTTTTGGGAAATAAAGAGTTGATAAAGGTTGGGATCCTCTTGATATTGGTCAAGAGTTAATAGGCATATATCCTCTTTGTGGGCAAAAATTAATAGAGGTTGATATCCTCTTGAGTGTGCTCAAGAGTGAATTGTTGTTTTGTTGAGTTTGTAATAGCGGATTGCTTTATACAAACTTGATTTAACAGTGGAACTAACGATTCTAAGGTTGAATAGTTGAGACTGGATGTAGGATCGGTGGATGTGAACCAGTATAAATCTTCTTGTGTTTTCTTGCACTTGCTTTAACTTCTTTAATTGTGCAGCTATCAATCTTGTAACTATCTTGTATTAATCTTGTATCAATCTTGATTCACAAAGTTAATTGCATTATGGTTTTTTATTGAAATTATTTTAAAAGAAAATTAAATAATAGAAACCTCTTGTGTTGCAACATATTCTTGAATCAGTCTTGTTTCTTTAATAATTGCATTCTTAATTTAAGTGTTAAAACGGTTTTGAAATAGAATTTCAAGAAAGTGTGATTTTTAGAAAAATATTTTAAAACCAATTCACCTCCCTCTTGGTTTAATCAAGTCATTCTCTTTTCTTAACACTTATAAGTTATAATTTAGTCTCTAGTCGATGTAAAATCTCCAACATATCCCCTCACATCAGAGACTAGACAACTTGAGCATGGGATTAGATATTTGTAAGTGGTCCAATACAAAATGAATTTAGGCCTAATTCAACCTCAAGATCTCCAATACTTGTTAAAAACTAATTTTCAAAGAGAACTAAGATATTTAAGTACTCCACCAAAACACCCTTCTTTTATAATAACCACATTATTTCCAAGTTTGCTCTTCTCCAATCTCAGCTTTTCTCTGTGATTAAAAATTTTGTTTCTGATTTTATAATCAAATTAGGAATCGATTGGATCTTTATTTGATAATTAGATAGAGATTAAATTGAATGATACTTTGATTTAATTCGTATGACCAATTTAGTTGATTAATTGTTCAAACTTGGATCTAAATCTTTAAGATAAGTATGGAAGAGGATTGTTTGGTTCTTGAATATGTGGATTGATTTGTTCTCATCTTCTTGATTTTCACTTTTGATTACTATTCGCATTTTGAATTTATGTTTCACGGTTCTAAATCCTTAAACCCCCAACTTTAATTTTCACGAAAAAATACTAAAGATTGAATACAATATATGTGTCCTTTGAGAATTGATCTAGGTTGTGCTATATATTGTAAATTGATAGGATCCCAAAAAGGAAATACCGAGATTCACTCCAAGAACACAGAAGAAGAATGAATAGCTCTCTGTTTTATTATTCCAACACGGTACAAAACAACCAGAACATTGACAAAGGAAACAATGATTCCTTTCACACAGGTCTTATCCTGTCACCAAATCTGACATACAAAAATCATACCCCCTTCCCTTACCGGATTGGTCTTTATTTAAAGACCAACCATAACCAACTAACTAACCAACCCCCTTATCCTTTATTCTTAACTTTCCTCCTATAATACACCTTCCATGTACTGTCCTTATTTTATGTCCTAACACAATTTAAAGAAACTTAGACTCTTTGATTTCAACAACGACATTGAACGTCAAACATATGTTTTAAGACTCCACGACAAAATGGAGTTGCAAAAAGGAAAAATCGTCATCTCCTTAAAAGTAGCTAGGGCATTTTTTTTCTATATGTTTGTTCCAAAAACATAACGGAGAGATGTTGTGTTCATTGCCACATATCTCATCAACAGGTTATGGACTCGTGTCTTAAATGGCATCAATCTATTGAGTCTCTATTTGTTTTGTTCACTTTTCTCCCTTAGTTTCAAGTTTACCGTGTCGAGCCTTTGGTTGTGTTGTTTCTGTTCACTCTCATAATCCTAATCGCAGTAAATTAGATCCTAGAGCTCTTAAATGTATCTTTATTAGTTATCCTTCAAACAAAAAGGGATACAAATGTTATCACCCTCAGAGTCATCGTGTCTTTATCACAATGGATGTCACTTTTCTTGAAACAAAATAATTTTTTGTCAATCCATTCACTTCAAGGGAAGGAAGCACTTGAAGCGGAGTATCTCTCTTGGTCATTACCATATATGTCTTTGCAGGATGTTCAAGAATTAAGTGATGAAGTCACTACAAGTGGGACCAAGTGATATTAAAGATGAAGAAGACAAATTCTTTGGAAAAAATATCAAAGGCAACCCCACTTTGACTCCTGAACAAGAAGAGTTGTCTGACTCGAAGATGAGGAACCCTAAAGGTAATAGTGAAGAGGTAAGTGTTATTGAGAATTTACCCATTGCATTAAGAAAGGGAAAAAGATTGTGTTAAATATCCTATTTATCATTATGTATGCACTAACAATCTGACATCGAATTGCCATTGATGTGATGAAAATTCCTACCTTAGTCCAAGAAGCCATGAGAAGCAAACATTGGACTCAAGCAATGAGAGAAGATATGGATGCATTAAAAAGAAACTCAACATGGGAGATTGTAAGGTACATATGGATATTTACAATAAAACATAAGGCAAATGGGTTTGTTGACAGGTATAAAGCTAGATTGGTTACAAAGGGGTACACTCAAACATATGGAATTGATTATGAGGAAGCGTTTTCTCCTCTAACAAAGATGAATGTAGTTTGACTTGTTCTTGCTCTAGCAACTCATTTTGGATGGAACTTGCATATGCTAGATATGAAGAATGATTTTCTTCATGGAGATTTAGAATAAGTGTATATGGAGATTCTACCCAGATTTAAAGCTCATAATGGAAGGAATAAGATTTAACTCTTAAAGAAAGCCTTATATGGACTTGAACAATCTTCAAGAGCATGGTTTGGGAGATTTACAAAAGCAATGGTTTCCTAAGGATATAAGCAAAGCCAAAGGACATCATACTTTATTCATAAAACACTCCAATATAGGTAAATTTACACTATTGTTGCTCTATGTAAATGATATAATTATTGCAAGAGATGATGAAACAGAGATATTGGCTTTAAAGGAAAATTTGCAGCCCAGTTTGAGATGAAAGATCAAGGAAAATTAAGTATTTCCTAGTAAAGTTACTTATTAAAACAAAATGATTTTCGTCTCAAAAAAAATATATGTTCTTGATCTCTTCAAAGAAACCGGTTATATGGGATGTAGATCCTCATAAGTTCCTATTGAACAAAATCATAAAATTGGAAGTGAAAAGAGCTCTTCTATAGTAAGAGATTGCTAGGAAAACTCATTTATTTATCACATATGAGACCAAACATTGCTTACGCAGATAGTGTGGTTAGTCAATTTATGCATTATCTAAGAGAAAGACATACACAAGTTGTTGAAAAAAAAATAGTACTTGAAATCAAGCCCAAAAAAGGAACTACTACTCAGAAAAGAAAAAAAAGACACTTTGACTCTATAGATATATACTGATGCAAATTATGCAGGTTCCATTACTCACAAAAAAATCTACCTCTGCGTATTGTATGTTTCAGGGAGAAAATTTGGTCACCGAAAGAGTAAAAAATAAGATAGAATATCTCGTTCAAGTGCAAAAGCTTAATTCCAAACCCTTATTCAAGGTGTGTGTGTGTGTGAAATATGCTCTCAACATTGTAGAAGAAACAGGGATGATAAATGCTAAGCATAGAGACACCAATGGACCCAAGTGTGAAACTTGTATCTGGCCAAGGAAAACAATAATTTGATCTTGGGAGATACAAAAGATTATTTGGTAAGCTAAATTACTTCACTATGACTCGTCTTGACATCGCCTTAACAATAAGCATAGTAAGACAACTTTTAAATTTTTATTCTCAAGACCATTGGAATGCAATCGTACAAATCCTAAAGTATATTACGAAGACTCTTGGAAAAGGTCTCATTAATGAAGATAAGGGAAATACTCAAATTGTTGGTTATTCTGACACTAACTAGGTAGGGTCATCAAGTAATAGACATGCCACTTCAGGGTTGTGTTCATGTTGGAGATAATTTAATATCGTGAAAAAGTAAGAAACAAAATGTCGGGACATGATTAAGTGGAGAAGCATAATACAACACAATGAGATTAGTCACTTGATTATAAATGTTAAGCCTAGGAACATACCAATGGATCCAAGTCTCAAACTTGTGTCTAACCAAGGAAAATTGTATTTTGGTCCTGGGAGATTCAAAAGATTAGTTGGTACGCTAAATCACTTTATTATGTCTCGTCACGACAGCACCTTTGCAATTAGTGTAGGAAGTCAACTTTTAAGCTCTCGTGCTCAATACCATTAGAATGTAGTCGTATGGATCCTAAAGTATAGTAAGAAGGCTCCTGAAAAAGGTTTCATTAATGAAGATAAGCAAAATACTAAAATTTGGCTATTCTAACACTAACTAGGTAGGCACATCAAGTGATAGACATTCCACTTCAAGGTACTATGTTCTTGTTGGAGGTAATTTAATATCGTGAAAAAATAAGAAACACTTGAAATGAATACAAAGAATAGAGAATAAATTAGAGAGCTTGATTACCCTCTCTTAGGTTCTCATATTTTTAATGACATTGGAAGTTTAGATACAATAAATGTGAGGAAAGAGAAAAGAATAAAATGAATTCAATTCAAGGTCCTCTCAAGGATTTTGTTAACACATTTGGACGTTGATAGTTGAATCCAACAAACTCATTGCAAATTTCTTTGGACAACTTTTCTCGAATAAAATGACAATCAATATCTATGTGTTTAGTCCTCACATAGAAGACTAGGTTGGAAGCAATGAGGAGAGCAACTTAGTTATTACAATACATTTTCATTTACTTAACCTCATAAAAATCTAATTCTTGGAGGAACTGTTTTACCTATACAAGCGCACAAGTCAGAGATATCATTGCCCTATTATACTAAACTTCAACAGTTGATCGAACAAATACATTTTGTTTCTTGCTTTTCCAAGAGATGATATTTCCTTCAATGAAAACACAATATCTTTTAGTAAAGTGTTTATCCATAGGAGAACCTGCCCAATCAGCATCACAGTATCCAGAGATTTGGGTATTCTCTTTACCTTCATAAAATAGACCTTGTCCTATGCAAACCTAGGAGCTTGCTCCATGTAGACCACTTCCTCTAGATTGTCATGCAAAAAAAGCACTCTTAATATCTAATTGATGAAGAGGTCAATGATGAATGGTTGTCATGGTAACAAAAAGTTTGACAATAGTCATTTTGGACACCAAAGAGAAAGTATCATTGTAGTCGAGCCCATAGTTGAGTACCAACTTGAAATGAATGCCAAAGAATAGAGAATAAATTAGAGAGCTTGTTTACCCTCTCTTAGGTTCTCATATTTATAATGACATTGGAATTTCAGATACAATGATTGTAAGGAAAAGAATAAGAAAAGTCATCTAGAAACTAGGTACAACACAAAGCACATTGCAGTTTATAATATTGCACATTATAGTCTATCTAAGACGACCTATTCTAACATAAACAAAATATTGTGGCATGATCAAGTGGAGAAGTAGAATATAGCACAATGACATTAGTCACAGTGAGCTCATATAGCTAGCACAACTCCTCAAAGAGCTTAAATTTGAAGAAAGTTCAAAAATGCCCCTTGTATATGCCAACAATGCAACATTACACATTGTCTCCAAGACCAAACATATTGAGCTCGATTGTCATTTCATAAGAGAAAAACTAGAGTTTGGAGACATCACCATTGGATTTGTTAACTCTAATGAACAGATGGTTGACATATTCACCAAGTCTTCAAAAGCATCGATGATCGATTATATCTATAGCAAGTTGACCAAATACTATAATAAAGAATATCTAGATCATATATGTATTATTAGGAACATTTTTATTTATTTTTTACATCATATCTTTTTTATTTGAGGATATCAAATCTTCTCTATTTATTCTATTAATTACGTTGTTTCATATGCACATGGTTTCAACTCAATGTTAAACTCTTTCCTAGAGTTTAACATTACATCTTTTATCTTGGGAGTCTCAACTTACTTAACCAAGGACTCGGGTTTTTTATAATAGCCAACAATAATAACAATTGAGTAACGAGAAGCAGAATCTAAAATCTTAGTCTACAAGTATAATCTCCTTCAAATATTCCGTTATATCTCCTTGCATTCAACATCCCTAACTTCCGTCTCTTTCACTCACAAACCATACAAACACACGTGGATACTCACATGACATGGGATCAAATATTTTCGCATGATTAATAAAGTCTCCCTATTTCAATATGAAGATTTTGTTTGGCGCCCAAAATATCTTCAGCCAAGAGCCACGTATCAGTGACTAATTCTCTCGGTCCGAAAACCCATTTAAGAAGCTGCCTTCTCCCAACATACGTTATTCCAAACACACCGACATGGAAATATATTGAACCACTCAGTATCTGAATATTAAGATATTTGGGGTACCAAGGGTATCTTCAGCCGACAGTCAAATAGTAATCTTTCATATCAGAGAATGATTCCTCCAGGTATGAAAAACTCATCTAAGAAACTACCTTCTCCCAACTGATGTTATTTCATAGACACTTTGAAAATCGATTGAACCACTAGCCACATAAATTTGTTATTTGACAACCATATCGCACACCATGTTGGTCTAAACATTAAGATATAATAACAGAAAACCAAAACCCCAATCCAGAACCTTGGCTATAAAAGAAGAAAGGGAACAAGGGAATAGCAGTGTGATACAGACCAGGGGAGATGTAAAATTTGCGGGTAGGGCCCGAGTTGTTGGAGACTCGTAGTATGAAGCGAGCAACAGGTGGCTGTTCCTTAGAAAGCCGAGAAGGCTCAGGAAAGATGTGTATGTAGAGGTACCTATTCCGTTCTATGGAAATGTACCTGGGAATAATAGACAAATAATCAAACACCATACATGCATAGACGATAACAATTCAGGCACAATCACTCACAACACAAGGCACTAATCAAAGTAGTAGTAGTATAGAGGTGTGTGATGTGATGTTTGTACCAGTTCCAAATTCCGAGCTTGAAAGGGTCGGATTTTTTGTAGGAGCAGGGTCCGAAGTTGTCGATTCTCCATTGGGCTAATCGGGAAATGGTTTCCACCTTGGAATCGGCCATGTTGTTGAGAGGCTATGGGTGTTGGGAAAGCGCCTAGAAGGAAGAAGACTGGAGAACCGAGAGAGGTTTGTAGCGTTTGACAGCGCGTGATTGATTGTTAAGACTAATTACTGGGTTTAGTTTATTTTTTCCTAACCTGTTTGCTTCTATAAATGTACTGTTCAAGAGGAAGAATGTAAGTGGATATGTATGGTTTGGATCAAGGGATGTGTAAGGAAGTGAAAGAGAAAATATACATGTGAACAGTAAATATCTTTTTCCCTCAAAATAAAGGAATGTAGAGGGAAAGTCATGTCAGCATCCCTTATTTCCAAATTTACGCTCATTTGAATGTATCAGAATGCTTCATTTGAATATATTAGTATTTTAAAAAATTTATTGTACAATGTTTAATATATATATATATAATATTTAAAATGAAGAAACAAATCATAATAAATTTTAAAAAAGTTTTAAGTTTGTTTATTATTTTATAAAATATTATAAATCAGTGTAAAAAATATAGTTAAATAAAATCTTCCATTTATATATTAGTTATTAGGTAGATCAGGTGATACCTATTTTTCAAGTTCTAATCAGATATTTTATTAAATGTGGTTGGATTTAGTTTTTTTTTAAGAAAAGAATATACTATATCTAATTAAAATTGAAAATATTACCTGGGTTGGATCATGATCATCACCAAAAGATTATACTAAACATTTTTCATTTTTTTATACTAAATATTTAA
>Ga0123342_1003281_pt1 | contig 26084 bp, 29 predicted proteins | sample Turbeawhitnodule_FD_89960 | JGI IMG/M metagenome (GOLD analysis project Ga0123342, IMG submission 89960) | Root nodule microbial communities of legume samples collected from Mexico - Turtle bean Mexico white nodule | ecosystem: Host-associated > Plants > Roots > Nodule | place: Mexico: Nepantla...
CACAAATGTCGTTACCTGTAAATGACAAAATGAGCAAACAACAATTACATGTGAACAAGGCAGATGTAAAGCTTGAAATTCCCCACAATCACACCACCATTCATTTAATTTAACTGTGTATGTCATTGGGTAGCGTCGATGTTCGATAGTCAGCATATCTTCTACGTCAAAGACTGAATTTTCTCTGTCATATCTTTGCACATGAAACATAGCAGATTGTGCTTCATTCTTTCATAACAAATTAATTTTTAACATTACATAACTTACTACCCAATATAAACAATAAATTTTTTAAAAAATAAAATAAAATTATGACGTGGCAGAAGTCGTGTCAACTTGGCACGACTTTAGTATGACATGAGAGAGTCGTGTCTAATTGGGACGATTTGTGCATATGAAGTCGTGCCGAATTGACACGACTTGCCAAAATTTGTAATTTTTTTTAAACGAATCCTATTTTAATAAAAAACAAAAAAAATAATCCCATGATGATCAAAATCCCCATTTTTTTGTAGTGATCATATCTCGTGAGTTAAATAGTGATTATCACAAAATGTTCTTCTATTGCCTTCAACTTCTATTGCCTGAGGAATTGTTGCAAAATGATCTGGTCGATTCCTTGGATTATGTCCCTCCAAGGAAAAAACAAGGAGTGTTGGGTGCTAGAGGTTTAAACTTTTGGAAAGATGTCCAAATCCTTACAAGCTTGTTAGTTGCTATGCGAGCCTATCTCCACAACTCTCACTTCACGTTAATGTTACTTACCACAATCTTTCTTTACATCGACAATGTCTTTTGTAACCGCTTTTTGATCCATTTATTTAATAACTACTTGGTCGATTCTTTTATTTGAATTCCTCTTGAACCAATCTTTTTGTAAGATGATTGAGTTTTTTTTTTTAATATACCCCAGTACAGGTTTCTTTAATTTATTTATCTCAAATTTCAATATCTCAATATATATCGTGCCTTTCATATTTTCTCAAATTTTCACATTGCATACTTCATGCCATACTTAAGTCTCAAGATTTTACACGATCATTTTTCATTAATCATAAGTACACTATATTCTCTCTTTTTAAGTCATTGTTGGTTCAACCCACATGATTTTGCATTAATCTTTTTTGGAGAAATAGTCCTAACGAATCATGTGAACTTTTTTGGATGTATTGTTCCACTTATAAATAAAAAATATTATTTGTAATTTTTAATGAAAATATATCTATGTATTTTGAAAATATAAATTTTAATTATATTTGAGAAATAAAAAATTATTATATTGAAAATAGCAGTAATTTAATTATTTGAACATTAAAGTTTTTAAAAATAATGAAAATTGAAATAAGAAAAAGGGTATTAATAGTAAATGGTGCGGGGTGAGAATATGGAGTTGACTGACTAGTTTGGTGTGTTGTTGATTTACATAATCGATTGCATTGGCGACTATTTGACGGTGAAGGGCTGGCTTATGAGCAATAGCAATAGAGATAAGAATTGGCAGATCTGATCTATCTGAAGGTTTCAGGAACGGCGACGGTGATGAAGATGGGGTCTTCACCTTGCTCCTTCTTCCTCTTCCTCCTCCTCTTACTGGGTCTCCTCCCCTCCTCCCTCTCAGAGATCCGCTTCTCCGAGATCCGGGATGACGATCGGCCCATCGTTCCCTTCGACCAGTTTGGCTTCACCCACAGCGGCCGCCTTGAGCTCAACGTTTCCAGACTCTCCCTCTCCAATAACAATTTGGACCTCTCAAAGGTTGGCTTTTTTCTCTGCACCCTTGATTCCTGGCTCCATGTCCTCCAGCAGCTGGAGGATGGTGAGATTCGCTGCGCCCTTCAATCCGATCTCGTCAAGTACGTATACTCCTTCAATTCTCTCGACGGCAAAGACTCTTTCAACACCGACTACACCGAAACCGACGCCGATCAGTACAACCTGGTCTTCGCCAACTGCCACCCGCAGCAGCTCAAAGTCAGCATGGACGTTAAATCCGCCATGTACAATCTGGACGGAACGAGCAACGCCCGCGATTACCTCTCTGCCGGCAGAACCATCCTTCCCAAGGTCTATTTCGTGCTGTCGCTTGTGTATTTCGCCCTTGCTGCTCTTTGGATCAGCGTGCTCTACAAGAAGCGATTGACCGCATTCCGCATCCATTACTTCATGCTTGCCGTGATCATCTTGAAGGCCTTGAATCTCTTGTGTGAGGCCGAGGACAAATCCTACATCAAGCGCACCGGCAGCGCCCACGGCTGGGATATCATCTTCTACATCTTCAGCTTCCTCAAGGGCATTTCTCTTTTCACTCTCATTGTCTTGATTGGCACCGGCTGGTCCTTCCTCAAGCCCTTCCTTCAGGATAAGGAAAAGAAGGTTCTCATGATTGTCATCCCCCTTCAAGTCATCGCCAACATTGCTCAGGTCGTCATTGACGAGAGTGGCCCCTACGGCCACGACTGGGTTACCTGGAAACAGGTCTTCCTCCTCGTCGATGTCGTTTGTTGCTGCGCTGTTCTCTTCCCCATTGTCTGGTCCATCAAGAACCTCCGTGAGGCCGCCAGGACCGACGGCAAGGCCGCTGTTAATTTGATGAAGCTCACCCTCTTCCGCCACTACTACATCGTCGTCATCTGTTACATATACTTCACCAGGGTTGTGGTTTATGCCTTGGAGACCATAACCTCCTATCGCTATTCTTGGACCAGTGTGGTTGCTGCTGAGTTAGCCACGCTTGCTTTCTACTTCTTCACCGGCTACAAGTTCAAGCCTGAGGCTCACAATCCTTATTTTGTCATCGATGACGAAGAGGAAGAGGCTGCTGCCGAGGCATTGAAGCTTGAAGATGAATTTGAATTGTAATTCTCTCAAAATACAAAAGTATTGAGCTTTTCCCGAGTCAGGTGTTGGACAACTTTGTATGATGCTCAGCAATGCTCAGGTTTCATCTCAACGACCAGTAGGAATTTTCAAGTTACATTTTATGGATATAGTCATTATTCCTAAATCATTGTGCTATATTTTGTGTTCTGGACTCATGCCAGTTTTTTTGAACTAGTGTCATAATATTCTAAACCCTTGTGTAGTGCTATGAACATATATTACGTCTAAGTATTGATACGGATACCTTGCAAACATTTTTTGTCATGATTGCTTTTATTATAATTATCTTCCACGTTCAAACTTCGGTTCCGTTGGAATTTGTTCGATCATAGTACCATTACTCTAAATTTGTTGGAAACATTGCTATTATCACTGGACTTCTGATTTTTCTTGGAGGGATAGGTATAAGTGTCAAATCAACTGCACCCCTGAGCTAATTGTATGTAAGAATCAGGGTTGGGGTTCTGGAATTTTATCCATACAATAGAAAATCTGGTATCCTAGGTTTGTGGTTGCGGAGGGAAATTCTAACGTGAGTTACTTGGGCCCTAGCAGCATCTATTCCTCAACCATGTTCAACACAAAATTGAAGTCTTGTTCTGATGTGAGAAGGAGTGCAGTGACACTGCCAGTCTGTTACAGAAATGGAGGACTGGATCCTCTGGAGAATGTAAGAAGTAGAACTGGGGCTCTTTTTCTTTCATGAGTCTGTTACAAGCGATTGAACATGATTATGGTCACTTTCCTTATTACCTTGATTCTAACTAGTTCTAAGGCTAGTTGAAAGACTTTCATTATAATGCACTTTCTCTTTTTTAAATTAGTACTATGCAATCTTTGCAAATTAGGTAGTATGTTTTGCTTTGTTACATTAAAATTTGGTGGTGAGCAAGAAAAACTATAAGGTCGTCTACTCTTTCTTCTTACATATTAGCATTGTTAGTGAGAAGACATTGGACGTTGTAGTTTCGATTTCACAAGTAATGTTATGATATCTAGAAAATTCATATTATCTGGGTTGTATCTTTGGAGCATTGTAGAATATCTTAGAGATAATCTCTTACAAGTGATTTCCATATTTCATTATATTTCTTGAGTGGTTCCTTAATTGATTTGTAATTGGTGATTTCTATTTACGAAGAAGACACAGATACAAACAGTAACCCATGTCATGACATGGACAATGTCCAATTATAGTCCAATGTGCACAGCATGTACTTGTCAAATGAAATTTACTACGAGCGAGGTAATAAAAGTTTAAATTGCGAATTAGGATTTATGAATTCATCTTCCCTAAACAAATTGCTAAGTTTTGCATTGGTTATGAGTCCCCCAAAATTATTTAGAAATAGGTTTTATTTTACAGCAGAATATGAAAGATAGGAAAAATTCCCAACGTTGGAAGGATAAGACAAATATGAAGAGTCATTGGAGAAATATCAGCATTTTGTGTTCTTTCAATATGTTTGTTTTATCTTTTATCATATTTAAGCTTTGGATGATGAGGCCAGATTTGGGTGTCTGCTGAATTGCTAGGCCGTTTCTTGTGTGTCTGAGTTTGGCAAGTTTTTTTATTTGGATAATAGTTTATCAATGTACTCTGAATGGATGTTGAAATATAATCCAATTCTTGATATAAAAAGTTACTATGCTGGTGGTGGTCCTCATGTACCAACAAGAAAATTATTCATAGTTGTGTTCCAAAAAAGAGTAGGTGTTGAAGGAGTATCAATCCAATGCTCTGATACAAAATGTAACTATGTGACGGTTCCTTTCCCATCAACACATAATATTTTCCATAATTATGTTCCCAAAAAGAATCTCATTGGCTGTAACTATGTGACGGTTCCTTTCACATCCTATGAAGGAGTATCAATCCATTACTCTGATACAAAATATAACTATTTGGTGATGGTGCATTATGTACGAACAAAGAATATGTTCCCAAAAAGAATCTCATTCGCTGTTAGTTTTATCCTTCTGAACCTTCTATTCCAATTTTATCCTTCTGAACCTTCTATTCCAATTTTATCCTTCTGAACCTTCTATTCCAATTTTATCTTTCTGAACCTTCTACACCAATTTTATCTTTCTGAACCTTCAATACAGTCCTCCCATCACTGTTCCTTTCCGAATCTAACTTCTTTTCACCCGCTTCCTCGTTTGCTTACTTTTATATGGCCAATCTGATGACACCCAGTCTCTTAAGTCTTGGTTTGTGTGGCCTTTTGAGATGTGCTCGGCTGTGTTTTGGGTCTGGTTGGTATTATTATTGGTTTCTGTTAGAGATTATATATCGACTAGAAATGACTAAATTATAGTATATAGATGTAAATCTCATCTTATAAACCGATTTGTGAAGTTGAATTAATCTTAAAGTCTATTTTCTAAGATGGTATAAAAGCGTATCTTAGCAAGGTTTATTGGATCTACTCTCTTATCCACTATCAAGTTGCTATCCTCCCTTAAAAATCTATTTCCATGCTTGAGATATTCAGTCTTCAGCATAAAGGATTGAATTAGGTTTAAAATTATCTTTTCAAGAATTTCTATGCTGCCCGGTCGGTCATAAATGCAGTATGACCTTTGTCTCTTTGTCCCGAATGAAATCAAACACTCAATCCTACCTTTGTCCTTTACCTTGTTTTTTTTTCGAGATGTAGTTTGGCTTCTTAGTCTGTGCATCACCTAATTTTTCCCAAGTTTGAAGCTTAGTAAACTTTTATTAGAGGATAAAGCTTAGAATATCTAAGAAATATGTTATGATATGTTGATCTTATCCTTAGAGCATTTTAGAGTATCTTATATTGATATATTATAAGTGATTTCTGTATTTCCTTAAATTTCTGAATTTGCTTTCTTATTTAATTTGATTAGCATTAGGAGTTTAGAATGACAATAGGCTAGAGTTTTATATTTTGTATCACACCAATTTAGGTAACTGAACGTTATATTTATATGTGTATATATATATATATACATACATATATTTATCTTTTTTCCTTCTTCTGCTAAATCTATATAATTTCAAGAAGTAGAACTCCTTGTATAGCTGGTAAGAGTCCAAAGATTTTGATTTGGAATTTTTAGTTGAATTTTAAGTGCATGGGTAGTATTTATCTTGTTGATTAAATCTTTCTTCTATGGCATCTTGGTTCTGTTTTTCTCATCTGATATGGACTATAGACTACTCTGCCTTTGGTTATATTTTAATGTGCAATGTGAATTAAGATTTGCTTGAGCAGCTAGTCTAATATAAAAATTTCTAAGTCGTTTAGCCCCAATTTTTTGGAATCTCATGTACCTCAGTATACATACACAAGGATGCTTGTTCTTTATGAAATGAATGCCAAATAAACATCTGACAGTTTTGTAGTTTGTGGGTCAATGATTATACACATGTCAAGTTTTTGACAGAGATGGTTGTAGCTTGGAAATTATTCTTGCTTATGTGAGGTTAGTAATCCTAGTTGGGCAATATGATACTGCTTGCTCCTGATATTTGTCTTTCATAGTGTGACAATGGATTTGGACTTGATTATTGAAAAACTATCTGATTATGCCCCTTCCGAATAAATGGTAAAACCTATGAAGCTTGGACACCTCATTAAAGATGTGTGTCCTTGTGTCCAACAGGTATCAAATATCACACTCATAAGACGTATCAGCAGAGTATCCAAATTTAAGATGTTTTTTCATCTCTGTCAAGAGATTTTTTCATCTTTGACACAGTTCTGACAATCTCGACACATCATTAATAAGGAGAGACAATAACTTACTCAAAACCTTATTGTGTAACTTTCTACCATAATTATATATATAACTAAAAATATTTAGTTTATTATCTTATTGTGTAAGTTTTTACCATAATTATGGTAAAAAAGGAATAAAATCTATATAATTAAAAATATTTAATTTTATTTATTATTGAGCTAAAGTGTCTTTTTTAATGTTGATGATGAAGAAAAGGTGAAATGCTTTAAATAAATTAGATATGTTTTCACTTTTTTTTATAAGACAACAATATTCAGATAAATTGTGATATCTGATTAACTTTTTTTTAAAATAATTATGAATACATAAATCTTGATTGTTAATTTAAATAATTTAAAATGATTTTAATAAATATGGTTGTACTGTCGCCCTGCATTTTGGAAGTTAAGTGTTGGAATGTGTATACTTTATAGGGTAGAGGTGATGCAGCTTGATCTAGTAATGTAGAACACAGGGAAAGTAGCTCCATTGATGTTTCCTAATATAAACTTGAATAAAATATAATATGTAATGGAGAAATTTAAAAGTTTAATTTTGATTTAATAACGATAGAATGGGATTTCTTTTACCCCATAATAAATATTTTGGTTTTTATTTGAGACGTATTTTTGTTATTTTAAAATGTGTGTGTATGTATATTACATAATCGTGTTGTCTCAGGATATTTTTGAAAAGTTAAAATATATTTTTGTTCTAGAATCTTGTATTGAAAATTTATTTAATCCTTTATCATTCAAAATATTGAGTAGTTAACTAAAATTCTAGTCATTTTGTTCTTCCGTCAATTCAGAATTAAAAGTCTTCACAACTACTCTTTTGTTTATATATATATATAAACAAGTAACAACTTTTACAATAGTAAAATCTGAGTTGGTTAATGATGTATTGATAAATACTTAACTGTTAATTATACAGTCAATATTGATTACTAATATATTAATACTTTTTAATTTCATATTACACATTTTTAAATTGTCAGTAAATTAAAAGATCAAAATGAATACTTTAACAAATAAGAAAAACTCAAGTCACATTGGACAACCTTATCTCGTCTCAAACTTTCTAAATTTCGACTCATGAGGAATGTATTAAACCTTGGATACAATAAATTATTTCATCAAGTAATTTATTCTCAAATACTCAAGAAAATTGCATTCAAAGTGCAACCTTTTTATAAGACAGGCCTCCAATAAGAGAAATTCAATACATTAAACGCGAACTTGTGTTCAAAGCACTATCGCATAACTTATGAGCTTTGATAACTCAGTATATTTGATAGTCTTTTATAATCAAAGCAAATTTCTACGACCATTTCTCCACGCCTTTTTAGTTCGTATATTTGCCATAGTTATGTTACTTCTGCATATATTTCTAATCCATTGAAAGAAACTAAGTATAGCTTGGGATCTCATATGTTTTTTTTTTGTCAGCAAATAATAAAATAAAAAGATATACAAATAACAAGAGGCCCTCACCTCTAAAGAAAAAACTTTTTAAACTTCCTACCATACACAAAAAAGTAGAACAACTCTCTACAGCATTTACATCAGCTGCATAACCAGATGAATGTTGCATAAATGGCTGCCAAAAAACACCAGCAAAACCAGGACCAGCATATTGAACCTGCGGCTTTAAAGCACTGCATAGGCTCTGGCCTGGCTAGCCCTGCACCTGGATCAACCTTGGCCCCCTTTTCTTAGCTTTCATAACCATGGTATTGAGCTTATATGACTCCCTTAGCAGTTGCCAAAAACTGCACCGAACATGTATACTTCCTTTTAATCAACAAAGCATGTCTACTCCAAGTGCTTAACTTTACTCCCATTCATGTTGGTTATTATAACAGAACCAAACCAAAATTGAACCAGATTTGAGCAAAAACAAAGCTTGATATTGCCTCATCTAAAGGTCGTGATAGTTCTACAGTATAGGACCTTCAAAAGGTTGCTATAATTGCAAAGTTAAATCTGCTCCAGCTGCAAAGAACATGGTTGCTGCAAAACTATGCAATTATGAGGTTGTCAACAGAATTGTGCATCTAACATCACCGTTCCATGATATGCTTTCCCACCTTAGTACCCAATCTTCTCACAGATTTGGCTCTGTAGAGAAACTCAGCTTTGCACTTCAATTATCTTGCACCCTTGCTTATGAACCCCCTAGTTCCTCAAAAGTATGCTTCAATTGTATTACAATTTTGCTGCATCAATTTTCAACCTGTTTGATTCTTGATTCTTCCAAAGGCATTTAAGCCATCAATATACATAATAACCTGCCCTACTACACTAGGGGCTGCACTAGCTGCGGTGGAGCAAAACCAAGAGAGACCAAAAAACAGGAACTCCAAAGAATTGCTACAGCTCACATGTGTACTTGTTCTTCTGCAGCACCACCAGCAGCAAGAAAAAAGGCTCCAAGCATATGTAACTCCTCAACCTTCTATGCCTCTTAACCAACCAGCATCCCTTAACCAGAGAGACCCTGCAACTTCCAACATGTGCCATCTCAACCAAAACCTTGCACGCAACTCCTATAGATAACCTCAATTGGAGGCCATTTACTCTTGCTTGGACCTCGTGCTCACCAAATGCTCTCCAAAAGTGCTCCTAGTAACCAAAGTTCTTGTAAAAAAACCAGCTTCTTCTATTACTTCAAAGACAGCATCAGGACTAGGAGTAAAAGACCAAAAGAATGCCTTGGCTTTTCCTAGCTCCAAGTACTTCGGAAACCTCCATCCAGCCCTCCAAACCCAAAGTGAATTTACAATTTTGAATCTTCACGCTCCTTAAAAGATAACACCTTTGGTCCACCATATATACTGCACAATGCTACAAATAAAAACACAGCACCTGCATACCAAGATAGCAACACATCTGCTCCTTCACAGCTTCAGGCCCTTCTGCTACTCTTCAAAGCTGTGAAAAAAAAACAGATTGTCCCTGCCTGCATTACCCTGCTTCTGTTCAAACTGTGATAGAAAACAATTTCTCCCTGCCCAGCACTTCCCTCCACCGAACCAGCATCCCAGATGCACTTGATCCAGCAAGGCCTCCCAAAACTTGGACAGCGGACCAATGTGGATGCTTCAAAACCAACAAAACTGCTTTGAATTCTTACATTTCCAGACACTAAAGTAACCACCCAGCATCCAGCTCCCATCTACCACAGGTACCTTCTACGCAACAGGAAGAGAAAATGCACTTCACCATCCTCCACATCAGCAACCTTGCAAGCATTGGCCGGGATTGAGAATCCAAATCTGAGAAAGCAAAACTAAAGGGAGAGGCCCCATGCTTCAACCTTAACCACGCTGATAGTTGAGCTGAATGAAAGATTTCTTCAGCATTGGCTATCCCTTGTTTAAAAACAGCCAAGTTTCCTGATCCCACAACCCAAATATCCTTCCAGACCTGATTCTGTTTAGCAGTAAAATGAGCTAAGTGAAATCTCTCAAAGTGGTTTATTAGGTCCTTGTGCTGGACAAACAAGAAACCTATCCATCTAAGACATAGAGACCAGACACGTTGTGCATAGACACATGTCAGAAAAAGATGTTGGGATGATTCTTCTGCTGCTTTACAGAGCGCACAAAGAGAGGAGTTGACAACCATACCTCTCTGAATGATGCTATCATAAGTTGGAAGCCTTCCAAGTAAAATCCTCCATGCGGTAAATAAAGCTTTGGGCATCGCTTTAGCTTGCCACAAGAGAGTAAAAACATCGTGCGAGTTACCATTGGACTAGTTACACAAAGTCAGATATGCAGATTTCACAGAGAAAACACCGTTGTGATCCCCACTCCATACGATAGCATCCTCGGTTTCCTTACTCAAATTCTTTCCTGTAATGAGATTGAGCAGTTCTCCCTCCATAGAGCTTTCACAATTGAATCTAGGCCTTCTCCACCTTAACCTCCAGTTCCATCCTAAAGCCTCCCAAGAACCTACCTCGCCCACTGTCTTAGCTTGATCCAAGGAGATGGTAAACAACCTGGGAAACAAGGATATAAGCTTGTTGTTGTCCATCTAGGCGTCTTCCCAAAATCTGACTTTATCCCCGGAACCAACTTTCCAAGCAATAGATTTTTGGAACCATCCATCACCTTCTCCCTCACCACATGCCTTAGATAGATCTCTCCACCACCAAGAATGACGGTTACCAGAGTCTTGACTTCTTACTGCACCAGTACAGTACTTGGATACCAAAATCTCTTTCCATTTCCCCTTTTCCTCGCTCATCAGGCTCCATTTCCATTTTGCTAGCAAGGTACAATTAAACATTCTAATATCCTTGACCCCCAAACCCCCTTCCTCCTTTGGTTTACACACATTTTCCCAACGAACCCAAGATATATGTTTGTGATCATTGTCCCAGGCCAAATGAATGTCCTCTGAGTGCTATATATTTTGTCACAAATTGATGTTGGAGCTTTAAAGAAAGAGAGATAAAACAGGGGTATGGAGGTTAAGACCAATTTAATCAAACATACTCTACCCGCTAGTGACAAGCATTTCCCCTTCCAAGCACAGAGTCTAGCTTTAACTTTGTCAACGACTAGTTCCCAAAACTGCACCTTCCTTGAATTGCCAACTACTTGTAACCCTAGGTATTTAAAAGGGATCTGCATAACGCCGCAGTTAAGAGTTCTTGCATAGGTCTCTAGAGAATTCCTTTCAACCTTAATACCTGCCAGCTTTGATTAATGAAAGTTAACTTTGAGACCAAAAGCCAGCTCAAAAACCCTGAGAATCGCCTTAATTGTGAAGATATTGGAGTAGGAATCTTCACACATAAACAGAGTGTCATCAACAAACTGTAACATACAACATTCAATCTCAGTTCTCCCCACCTTCACACCTCTTAACAGGTTCTCCTTAATAGCTTTGCGTACTAGACCAGCCAAACCTTCTGCTACAATAAGGAAAAGAAATGGAGCCAAAGGGTCGCCTTGCCTCAACCCCCTAGATGGTCTAAACTCCTCCATCGGACTACTGTTAACCAAAACAGACACTTGCCGACTCCAAACAACCTTTCACCCACTTGATCCATTTGTTGTGGAACCCCATCCTATGTAACATATCCAACAAAAAGCTCCACCTAACCGAGTCATACGCCTTTTCAAAGTCCACCTTCAAACACACTTCCCTCCTCCGACTTCTCCGTACCTCCTCAATCACCTCATTGGCCATCAGAACACTTTCTAACATTCTCCTATCTTTCAAAAAAGTTGACTGAACATCATCAATAACTAGAGGCAGAACATCCTTGATACGGCACGACATCGCCTTAGTGATGATCTTATAAAGGGCTCCCACTAAAGAGATTGGTCTGAACTGATCAATCATAATAGGGTCTTTCACTTTAGGAACAAGAACAATGAAGGGCGAATTGCAACCCTTCGGGAAGCTCCCCGATTCTTGAAACAAGTACACAACTTCCATAATGTCCTTCTTTAAGGTCTCCCAATTGCTCTTAATGAAATTGAAATTAAAGTCATTTGGACCCGGGCTCTTAGATTCCTCACACAGCCACACTGCAACCTTTACTTCCACCTCAAGAAAACCATCTACCATACTCAAGCTAATCGCCTCGGGAAGAGACTTGAAGTCCACAGATCCAAGACTAACACCAAGGTCAGGAGTGGCCAATGAACCTTTGCTCAAACACTCGCTTTGCTTCCCTGCAAAAAGTTTCTAGTTCTTGGCACCACTAATTGTCTAATTTGACACCTTTAACTTCATTCCTGATCTTCTCCTCCACCTAATAAGAGAGTGATAAAATTTGGAGTTAGAATTTCCATGCTTAAACCAGTTTGATCTGGCTTTTTGCCTGTATAGAGATTCCAACTTTTTATCTAACAGCCTCGGTTGACTGAATAACTCCATTCTTCTTAACTTTTCACCCTCCACAAGATCTCATATGTTGATAACTCTCATTCCTAAGAGACATTATTTTAACAATTTTTTACATGACTTATTATAACTGTTTTTTTTTTATATTTTTTCTATTAAAACAGTCGTGAATGTTGTTAACTTCATCAATTTTCTTATACCTTACAATAAACTCTCATATTTATATAATGCTTTTAAAGTTGTTTTTTTCAATGTAACTAAAATTTAGTTACTTTTGTTGGTTTCCCGTAACAATAACTAGTAAAACACAATAAGAATGAAATAAAACTCTATTATAATAAAAGGTTCTACATATAAAGAATATCTCAATAAAATGTATTATGTATATATAGAGATAACATAAATTCATCAAGACAATGGAGGCAAATCATCATCTACAAGACTCTAAATCGTGGAAGAACTTTCGCATCATCTTCCTTTATTCTAAAAAAAAATCAATCTGTTTTAATAAAGTGTAGTCTAACATGAATGTATTTAATTCTCATATGGTATGTATTTGATGATCCACTAAATATGACATTTTGACTATCGCATTAACATCTCAAACCTCACCACACCCTCTTCACAAGTTCATCCACCTGTGTCATCTATGTTAACTTTGTTCTCTACTACAACCACAAGCAACACCAATTCTTTGCCATTCTAAGTGGCCAATCTCGAAATCAACGTTGAACTCCTCTGTTACTGCAAGACTAACGTGCAAATTGAAAAATAAAATAAAATAAAGTACAATACATAGGCCATGAGTCACAAAAATTATTGTGCACACTCTTATGTGCATCGGTACATGTTAAAATAGTCATACACAGTAGACTGCACCAATTTGAGTTTATACTAATGACTTGTCAACTTTATGATGGCACCCCATAGTGAAAACGCATGCATTTAAATATCATTCATGCAATACCAAATAACTAAAAGAAATGTTTCGTTTGCTGTTTAAATACAAAATAAGTTTACTAAACAATGTCCTGCGTGATTTTGTACAGGCAAAAAAGTTAGGCACAAGGACCGTCATACATTTGGCCAAACCGAAAAACTTTACTACACCAATTCCTTCTGTTTGGGTTCAAGAACTGGAGGATCAACCACAATCCCCATATTTGCCGCAGTGCCAGCTATAATTCTCATAGCTGATTCTATAGTCGAGCAATTCAAGTCCGGCAGCTTTTCAGCAGCAATTGTACGCAATTGATCAATTGTGACCTTTCCTACCTTTTCCCCCTTGGGGTCTTTTGAACCCTTTTCCACTCCTAAATAGCAATTTCAAGTTAGACGGTTTGGAACTTTGAACATTGATTCATTGAAAAACACAATAAGCTTTGAGTGATGCTCTATCAAATCAATAACAGTAACATATCTCTCTTGCATTCTGTTTGTTCAGGTTTATTATAAGTAAAACAAGGACTATTCACTCAAAAAACTGAATTTCAGCCACCCAAGTAAAACAAATTTTGTGCTAGAATGCTATTACAACCATCGACATCTATCTTTGAAGTCAATCATGAGTATATACTGTAAATAAAATTCCACAAATAGAAAGGCAAACGAAGTTTCATAGTCCGTATAGACAGATTTTAACGGCTACACAGAGTTCTCAAACCATTAAAAGCACCTCGTGAGTCCATAGTAGTCAAAGGATGTAGAAATTAACAAAACCTCGGTGTATAATACTCAATTTCAAATATTAGTACGGACGTTTAAGTCAACCAACTGTTTTAACTAGGGTAATATGTTCCAAATCCAATCCAAGGCAATTCAGCAGGAAACTGAATCGGTTTGTAAATCAATAATGTGCCAGGTCACTTAATTTCAAGCAGAGGAAAAGTAAGAAAATTCAGTGTTCCTTAATCACATACGATCTAAGAAACACGATGAAACTTGGTACTGAGAAAGAATAGGGTTGAATTAAGATAATATAGATGATTCCTTCCCAGTCTGTCTTGAAATAAAAGAAAGCATAAACAAATCATTGTGATTGGCAGCAACAGATTATGCTACTGAGGGAAACATAATATCAAACAGTTTAGAGGCAGTGGATGGTTGTGAACATACCAGCGGCTTTAAGAAGTAGAACCGAAGCAGGTGGGGTCTTCAATATGAAAGTAAAGCTTTTATCCTACAGAAGGAAAACACGTGTAAATGGAGATTGGCGACGGGGAAAATGAGAATAAGTTGAGAGCTAAGAACTGACGTCGTAGACTGTGATCTCGACAGGAATGACATAACCGGGCTTATCGGCGGTTCTAGCATTGTAATCCTTGCAGAAAGCCATAATATTGACACCCTTGGATCCAAGAGCAGGGCCAACGGGAGGAGCGGGTGTAGCCTTCCCAGCTTCAAGGGCCAGCTTTATAACTCCAACCACTGCACCACCCAACAGAAAATTAAGCAAAAATTCAGAGGAGCGAGAATGAGGTTAAACAAAAATTAAGCTTACCTTTCTTGGCCTTCCCACCAGGTTTAGGGGGAGCCATGGCAATGACATTGAAGCGCCTTCGAATTGGGAGGGAAGGAGAAGGAGTGGGAAGAGGGGTTTTGTTTCCAGGAAACGGAAGAGAAATTGTTTTGGTGTTTGAGGAGAATTTGACAGAAGTGGAAAAAAATGAAGAAGAAGAAGAAGAACACAAGGAGGGACAGGAGAAGATAAGTGTTGACGCCATTCAATCTTTCCCAACAAGAGTTGAGTTCGGATAAAATGCCTATCCGTAGACACCCCCAATTAACCTGTAAAAACTCTACACAATATATTCTACCTCAATCTCTTCCCATAGACTGCACTTTTTATATTCATATCAGTGGAAATACGTGTCTCAGTATCTCTGTTTATTTATCATAACAAAAAATTAAAAATATAATTTCACTTTTCATTAATTTTTATAAATTGTATTGTATAATAGAAACCGCTTGTAAATTTTCATCACAGTAAAAATTAAAATTTCAAAAAATGTCTAAAGATTTAAAAATTATTATTATAATTATACAATAAAAGCATTTTCAACTTTTATGGATAATCTACTAAAAACTTTGTAAATGATTATTAAGATAAAAGAAGTAAAAGTAAAAAATGTATACCAAACAATAATTACAAAACCAAAAGAATACATATTTTAATACAGATTGAAATAAATATAGATTTTATTTACATATTAGATGTTAAAAAACTAAAAGAATAAGATAAATATATTATAAAAACCATCTATATATAACTCATTAAAGTATATATTGTTGTAATATTTGTGTTTCAAATATTGTTAAAGATATTTGTGCTTATATGAAAGTCAAATAACTAATTTATATGACAACTATTGTTGATAAATTGTTGAAAGGTTTATGTTATCGTCGGTTGATTCGCTCGTCGGTTGACTCGAATGACAGTTCCTGTTCCTCCTATCTTCACCTGAGAATCGAACTTCCTTGATCGAAGAATCTCTCACCTGTAAAGACAAAGGGTGTCTTGATGACCTTTTGCACTCCGACGCTCAAGTCAGTATTAGGGCAAAGAAACATTAAGTGTATAAAGTAGTTTCAGTCTAAAAAACTGTGTACCTTGCTAGGGCTCTTAGCACCTTTCATATAGGTTGAAACTAGGGTTAACCTCTGTTTTGTTACCCATATCTAGGGTTCCTTGGAAAATGTCCTTGCGCCACTATTACACAATCTTAGCATAATCTGGCACATGGGACTTCCCTTAACTGGAGTGTAACGACTAACAGAATGATCGCCTGGGTACCAACTTGTGCACCAAATCTCTGGTGCCATCTATTCTGTGGGTGCTCTAAGTATTCATGTGCCATGCATGCAACTTCCCTTGGAAACCCTAACCCTAACGGACCTTAGCGTCTCCAAGGACTATTTACTTGTGTCGTGCCTGAATGCGCTATACACACCACCTGCATGGATCCCTCGTCCCTTAGGGATTCCTCCCATATCTGATGTTTTAACTGGTAACTAGTGTAATTATGGGGCCCACCTTATGTGGCCCACTACAGCTGTTTAGACCACCGATGTCTGATCTCTCCCTCTGTTGGCGAGGTCTGATGTCGATCCTTGACGTCACTGGTCGGTACAGTTTAGGATGCATAAATCTAAACTTGTGGGGACTTATTTGGGCTATTATACAAAACTCTCAATTACCCAAGCTCCTAGTTTCAAGGAACATGGGAGGGAGATTGCATATTCTAACAGAATAGGGAACATCATGTACGAGATGATGTATAGTATACTACATCTGACATATGTTGTTAGTGTGGTTAGCAAGTTAATGGTAGATTCTGAACGTCCTCATTGAGAGACTCTAAAGTGGGTGTTGAAATACTTGAAAAAAACATTATCGTTTGGGCTAGAGAATAAACAATCTATCTATAGCGGAGAAATTATATAAGGATTTGTAGATGCAACTATATAGAGAATGTTGATACTAGAAATTCAATTTTCAGGTATGTTTTCACACTATTTAGAATTACAGTTTGTTGAAAAGCTAGTTTTAATCAATGGTGACTTTATCTACTACTCAGGTTGAGTATATTGCACTCACAGAACGGGTGAAAATGCTTTGTGGTTGAAGGGAATGATTGAATAGCTTGATATTATACATGATTGTGTGATTATTGTCATCGATGATGTTGAAGATTGTAATGATGGTGTAAAGGGACACGAGGGTTGTAATGGAGGAGATTATCTTAGAAGAAAATAAACGTATTGTTCAGGGGAACTGATTTTTCGTTGAAGGGTTGCCAAACTTTGTTGATGAAACATTGAGTGGAGATCCACCTACAAAATGTCTCTCGACACTCAAGTTAGTAAGAACTTAGAGAAATATGAAAGTATTTTAGTGATTGAATGAGATTGAACTGAGTACTCACTAGAGAATAAAACTATATTCATAGGCTTTTGAATCTAGATCAATATCCAATAAGGTTGTTATCAAATATTGAGTTGATTAATTTGATATAATAAAAATAAGTTTTCAAGTGAATGCGAGTTATTCACATTTGCAGTGGTTTTACCTAATTATAATAGTAGGTAATATTATATCATTATTTTCTAATATTGGGTAGTACACAAACCCCAAAGCTTAGGAACCCAATTTACAAGATGATTGGGTTATTTTAAAATTTATCTCATGTCATATTTTTGGTTGAGCTTTAAAAAAAACCATCTTTTCATGACTAACTTTAGGTTAGACTTTGTGAATGTTCATACAGCTCGATGATCTGAGTTTACTGTGATTATAACTATTTGAAATAGTACGAATCTCTATAAGTATTAATGAGGGGTTTTAATACTTTTGAAGTGTTACGTAATTTAGGTTGTTGACATTTCTCTTATTCTACCACGTTGCCCTAGAGTGTTATGACATGTGACTCTTCGAAGTTTTGTTTTGCACATTTTCGTTGAAAGAAAACAAAGTTTTTTTAAAATAAAAAGAAAACAAAGCATTTTCAAAGATCAAAATATCTACATTCTCTTGCACTTTTCTTCTTGGCTCTGTTGGTGTTTTGGCTTGAGGGTTTAATCTTTTACCTTTTTGTGCTTTTGTTCACCCATTTTCTTATAGGTACGCTTTTCTAATGGTTTCTTCTTCTTTATTTTTTTTTATGGGGTCAACCCTCTAATGAGCAGGGAGGTTGTTCTAATAGGAGAAGACTCTTCTACGAGTCATAATATCTCTTTTTTCAATTGAAGGGGATTTATTTAGGGAAATTTTTTCTCCCCTTGGAACCATTATCGTGGTTGTTCCGCTACATCAGAGGGAAGTAGGGTTATCATTTCCCCATCGGGAAAAATGGAAGGCCTCTTCCCAAAATGTACCAGAGACCTTAGGACCAAATTTTTTCAAAAGAGGAAAGACAAATTTCCTCAAATCACAGATCTCAAGTACTTCTGGTTACTTTATGAGGTTGCCTTCTATCCTTCCGAGTTTACCTCGAGAGAAATGGTTGAGGAGTTTGTGTCCTATTTTAGTATTTTTCATGACTCAATGGTCGAGTTAATCTCAATCGACTGAAGCTTGTGTTGGTTCTGACCGAGTTTATATGAAGCTCTCGCCTAACCATAAGGACTTTATCTTTGTATATGAGTTCTTCTTTAAAGAACTCAACGTGTTATTTTCTTTAAAGAACTCACTAGTAAAGCATACTTCTACTGATTTAATCAGTACCCACTTTGTTCCATGCTTATCTCCTCTCTCTTGAATCATGCATCCAAGAAATTAATTAGAACAATTTGAACTAACTAAGAAACCAAAGTTAAAGATAATGAAGACTCTCAATCATTCGTTCAAGTACAACCTCTCACAAAAACCAGTTTGCCAGGAGATTAGAATATTAAAACAACTGCTATAGAGAATTAAAAAATAAAACTTTTATTGATCAAAACCTCACAACTCAATGGGGGAATTACAAAGGAAACAATAAAAAAGGTTTAGCCTTCCATGTGGAGGCAAAACAAAAGAATTACAAAGAAGAAAAGAAACTAAGAAAATCCTATGAAGCTTCCCTTTTTCTCCTTGAAGCTTGTGTCTTTTTTATAGGTTTTTCTTCTCCAAGGATCTTGGGAAAATATTATGGTTTAGATTTTGTTAACAATTTCTCAGTTTCCAACTCTCTAGAATTCTTGTATTTTGTAGAAGCTTTGCTTCTAATTTAGTTTTTGAGATATTGTAGATTTTATTTTCTCCTTAGAATTTGTTTTCTGTTTTAATTCAAAGAAGCAACTTGGACTTTTGCATATTTGGCCAATTCACAAAGGTAGACACTTCCTTTACACCATTTACTCTAAAAACACAAAATTAACAAAAATAATAGTTAAGACCCAAATAAACCCAATTATATGAATATTAATTAAAACAATAAATTTATTTATTATTATAGTTCAATAATTTATTATTAAAGCTATTGATTGTGAATAAATATATGTTCATCACATATGCAGTGATAAGTTGTCTAACGCCAGAGAGATGATAGTATAGAAGTGGTCAGATGACCCCAAGTAATCTTCCAATGGATCCAATAACGAATATAGTGAAATCAATATTCAAAATTATGTACAATCAATGAAAGTTAGCAATAATAGTAAAGGAAAGGGGTTTGTGATTGTTTAGAAGGAAAATATAAAAGATTATTAAAAACAATAAAGAACACACGTTGACTCCCAAGTTTATTTACCACGAATTCCACGTTGATTTTCTTAAGATTATCATCCTTTATTTCTCAAATAGATGTCAAACTTAATCAAGCAAACGTCAGTCAAATTCAATAAAATCTTATAAGCAAAACAAGCGTCTACTAATGTATTCAGTATCTCACTAGTTCCAAACATGTACTCGTGAGATGTTTATCTTCTACCTCTTGAACCAAGCGAACAAGAGATTAAAATGTTTTAAATGTTTAGGTTTTGGGCACATAGCTGCCAATTGTCCAACCAAAAGAACAATGATGGTAAAGGGGGGAGTTGTGGTGAGTGAATATAGTTCCCAATCCTTAAGATCTAGCTCCCTTACCTCTTCAAGAAGCCAAAGTGAGGAAGATTATGAGTTACCTTGTGAAGGTGATTTGTTAGTAGTAAGGCGCATGCTTGGACAAACTCAAAAACCTTTTGATGAAAGTCAAAGGGAAAATATTTTTCATACAAGATGCCTTATTGTAGATGGAGGTAGTTGCACAAATGTGGCAAGTACAAGAGTGGTGGATAAACTTGGATTAACCACCATCTCTCATACAAAGCCCTACAAATTACAATGCCTTAGTGAAGAGGGAGAAATAATTGTCAATATAGAAGTCCTCACAACATTCTCTATTGGAAAATATAAAGATGAGGTATTGTGTAATGTTGTGCCAATGGAAGTCACCCACGTTCTATTAGGAAGGTCATGACAATTTGATAGAAAAAATTTACATAATGGCCTTACTAATAAAATATCCTTTACCTTTAAAGGGCATAAGGTCATATTAAAATCTCTCTCTCCAAAAGAGGTGAATGAAGACCAAGTTAAAATGAAAGAGAAGAAATAAAATGAAAAAAAAAGTGTTAAGAAAAGCCTTTTTATCTCCTCCAAATAGGTAAAAAAGGTAATGCTGGCTCGCAAAGCTATGTTTATAGCCTATCCTAAAAGAAACCTAAAGATAGAGACGATAGTCGATAGTTCTAAATGCTTGGACCCTTTGCTAAAGGAATTTCAGGATGTGTTCCAAGAGCCACCTAAAGGATTACCTCCTTTAAGGGGCATTGAACATTAAATGGATTTCATTCCTGGGGTTTCTTTACCAAATACACCTGCATATAGAACCAATCCAACTGAGGCTAAATAAATTCAGCAACAAGTTAAGGAGTTATTAGCCAAGGGGTGAGTCCAAGATATCATGAGTCCTTGTGTTATGCCTATCATTCTTGTCCCTAAAAAGGATGGGAGTTGGAGAATGTGTACGGATTGTCACGCCATAAATAACATAACCATCAAGTATAAGCATCCTATCTCTAGATTAAATGACTTGTTATATGAGTTACATGGGTCTCAAGTCTTCACCAAAATTGATCTTAAAAGTGGATATAATCAAATCCAGATTCAACTGGGAGATGAATGGAAAACCGCTTTTAAGACCAAGTTTGGGTTGTATGAGTGGTTAGTCATGCCCTTTGGCTTAACCAATGCTCCGAGCACCTTCATGTGACTAATGCATCATGTCTTAGGACCTTTTATAGGCAAGTTTGAGGTAATCTACTTTGATGACATTCTTATCTACAACTTTAACATAGAAGACCATAAAGTGCATGAGGCAACGACAGAGAAGAAGACCCCCGCGAAGCAGCAACTCTATCAACCAAGGAAGCCTCAAACCAGGGGGCGTGAGAGGAAGAATGTGCCACCAACGCACGACTTTGTGGTAGAATTGAAGGACCTCATCGCTATCCCCAACGTAGCGGAGAGGCTGAAGGTACCCTCAAAGACCGACAAGAAGCTCGGGCCCAACAAGAACGCCTGGTGTGAGTTCCACCAAGCATTCGACCATCCCATACGCAACTGTTTGGCATTGGGACATCAATTAAATGAGTTGGTAAAGAACGGATTCCTAAGGGATTACTTGCAAGAAAAGTAGGGGACCAAGAACGTGGCGGTGACAGGCGGTGGCCCGGGGCATGAAGCCCCCGTGCATTGTGAGATTCACACCATCGCGAGAGGTTTTTCGGGAGGAGGTTGCACCGCTTCTCAGCGGAGGAGGTTGTCTTCACTAAGGCCGACCTTCAGGACGTTGTTCCCCATGACAACGACCCGATGGTGATCTTAGTGGTAACCACAGGAAGGAAGATGCACCGTGTACTAGTGGATAAGGGAAGCTCGACAGACGTAATGTTCTGGACGACTTTCAACAAGCTGCAACTGTCCCCTGACATGCTAAGGCCCTATACTGGATGCATGTACGGTTTCGCGGGAGACCAGGTGGAGGTGCGTGGACACTTAGAGTCGAGGACCACTTTCACGGATGGTATCGCTTCCCTTACGGAGAACATCAGGTATCTCATCGTCAATGCCTCCTTCCCCTATAACATGCTATTGGGTAGACCTACGCTGAATAGGTTGGGGGCGGTGCCGTCGACGAGGCACATGAAGATGAAGCTCCCTGACTTGGCAGGAAAGGTGATTCCCATCAAGTCAGACCAGAAGGAGGCTAAGAGATGTTACGAGAATAACCTCAAAACAAAGAGAGGGATATTCATGGTCACTACGCGACCACCGTACACAGAGGAGATCGCTTAGCCCGAGGCCAATTGCACCGAAATCGCCTGGACCAAAGCAGCGATTGCCCGCGAAAAGATAGCCGGGGAGACCAGACCTGATCCATTTGGTGATACAAGGGAAAAAGAGACTGGAGGAAAGGTCTCTAAGCTTAGCAACACCCTCGACCAAATGGCGCAGGATCTGAATGCCAAGGTCCGACCTGTCCACCAGAGGGTGAAGAAACGACACCTAATTGACTTAGAAGGTTTGTTCGTAAAGATAGCTGAGTACAGGTTGAAATCGAACCCCAAGAAGCGTGTATCCGAAATATAAGTAGGGATGTTTCTGGGTTTCTTTCTCACTGAGCGTGGTATGAAAACAAACGCAAAAAGGTACGCACTGAAGAGGCGCATGTCTGTCTTGTTTGGATTTGCACCAGTTGGAGGAGGGGGCGACCTCCCTTACCAAGAGGGTAAAGAGGCGTTCATCAAGTTGAGGGAGTACTTAGCCAACCCTCCAGTCCTGTGCAAACCACAACCAAGCACGACACTTAGTTTGTATCTAGCGGTGATCGATCAGGCGATCAGTTCAGTCCTTGTTCAAGAACAGGACCAGTTTCAAAAACTCATATGCTTTGTGAGCAGAGTATGGCAAGGACCTGGGGAAAGATACCAGGTACCGGAGAAGGCGGCCTTGTTGGTCTCACGTCAGCTCTCCCCCGTATGGACTGGTTCTTCTAGAGTAATAGAGGTCCTCGGGAACGAAGCATGCATACTTGAGACGCTGAAAGGAGGCGCGATTCCTCGCACATGGAATGCGGCCAACTTCAAGTTTTATTTTAGTTAAGCAATAACACTGTACATTGTATTAGGGGACTCATTTTTTCCCTTATAAGGGTTTTTTAATGAGGTCACCCAATAAATTTCGATTGAAATGTTTTCTCGAGTTTGTACAGTGCAGTTAAAAACTTGTTTTACTTGCGTTAGAGGTCTCGTGAGTGGAAAGGTAGGTTCGTAGAGAACACCTCCCCTTTCGAGTGAGAACGCCGAGGTTGAACGAAATAGTTCACCAGATAAAACCTCCTCGCCCTTGAGCAAAGCTAAGGTCATTTAAGAACTTGTTTTCCTTGCGTTACAGGTCTCGTGAGTGGAAAAGTAGGTTCGTAGAGAACACCTCCCCTTTCGAGTGAGAACGCCAAGGTTGAACAAAATAGTTCACTAGATAAATCCTCCTCGCCCTTGAGCGAAGCTGAGGTCAGTTAAGAACTTGTTTTCCTTGTGTTAGAGGTCTCGTGAGTGGAAAGGTAGGTTCGTAGAGAACACCTCCCCTTTCGAGTGAGAACGCCAAGGTTGAACGAAATAGTTCACCAGATAAATCCTCCTCGCCTTTGAGCGAAGCTAAGGCAATTAAGAACTTATTTTCCTTGCGTTAGAGGTCTCGTGAGTGGAAAGGTAGGTTCGTAGAGAACACCTCCCCTTTCGAGTGAGAACGCCAAGGTTGAACGAAATAGTTCACCAGATAAATCCTCCTCGCCCTTGGGCGAAGCTGGGTCAGTTAAGAACTTGTTTTCCTTGCGTTAAAGGTCCCGGGAGTGGAAAGGTAGGTTCGTAGAGAACACCTCCCCTTTCGAGTGAGAACACCAAGGTTGAAATAGTTCACCGGATAAATCCTCCTCGCCCTTGAGCGAAGCTGAGGTCAGCCAAGGAATTGTGTCCCTTGCGTTCGAACTCTCGTGAGTGGAAAGGTAGGTTCGTCAAGAACACCTCCACTTTTCGAGTGAGAATGCCAAGATTGAACGACCTAGTTCATAGTTAAACCCCCCTCATACAACAAGGGTAGGGTACCAAAAGGCGCTAGTAGAAGCATCGCGGTGTCAGGCATCACGAGTTAGCAGTTGAGTAAGATAAAAGAGCAGTTTTCGGTCAGATCAAGCTTAAGGAAGTAAACACAGCTAGAGAAAGTAAATTGCAAGCAGACAATAAACTGTTTGTTTGACAACCAAGTACAAGCTAAAAAGGAAGAATCCTTGAAACGATCTGCCTGTTTACAACACGGTCTGATGCTGTGAAGGGTGAAGTGTCCATCTCGGGGTGCGCACAGGCAACCTGAGCAAGGGCGTCCTCGAACCCTGCGTCGTAAGCATTAACAGCATCCCCGGTCAGCTCAGCCTCAGCTTCTTCGAACCTCTTGGCTTGTTGGAGGAGCTCGGCCTCAACACGACCCAGGTGCACTTCTCGATTGATGGACCTTTCTTCAAGCCTTGCCATCTTGGCTTCTAACTCAATGACCCAGATTCGCAGGGGCAGGATTTTTGTCTCCAGCTCGACGACCTCTTGGCATTTGTCATGAAGTCGTTTTGAGAGATCCTTTTCAGATTGGTGGAGACTAGTCAACTCCTGCTTCAGTGCGGCCTCGAATGTAGCAAACGAACGAGCCAACAGGGTCGTTACTTCCTTAGCCTTGGCCTCTACCAGTGCCACCCTTGCCTCAGGCCTAGTTATGAGGGCATTGGATTGAGCAAGAAGAGCCCCAAAGTTGAGGCCCAGCCTTTCCCTCGCAGCGGTCTCATCCGAGTCCACCGTCATCTCTAGATGAAAGCCTTTGAGGGCATGTTGCAGGACAACAGGTAGTTCGGGGGCAGATGGAGCTACACTGTCGGGCGACCGATAGTGGAGGAATGGGAGGCTGTCACCGCCGTAGGCCTAAGCCTTTTAGAGACCGACCCCTTAGCGGAGTCCTCATCAGATTCGATCTCCACTACCTTTTCGTAAGGAAATGGAGCGGGAGATGCTTGGGCGGCGGCAAGAGGAACCGTGACTGTAGGAGTGGAGGGAGTAGGGGAGGGCGCAGTAGTGTCAGAGGCAAGGGCATGAGGGCTAGAAGTGCCTGCACCCCTAGACATCCCTCGACGGCGAGTAAGGATACCAGCCAGCTTGGCCTATTTCTCCTCATTCAGCACCATCCCTACATACAAATTTCAGAATACAAGTGGTTAGGAATCCAAAACACAAGGGTAAACATACGAATATAAAGAGGTAGAATGTGCAAGCATAATAGTATTATGGCGTAACTCAGCGAAAACTCAGAAAAACCCCACACTCGAAAGAAACCTAAGGAGATAGAGGAACAAAGAGAAAATAGGGAAAGCTTAAAATACAAGGAGTTTAAACAGTCCCAAGCAGTTATTAAGCATCAGAATCAATAGATAAGTGCGATCAACAGTTAAAGTTCACACCTTTTGATCAGGTAGGATGAAGGTTCTGGAATTTTTAGGGAAAACGCGAGAGCGCTCGAGGAAGAAGACGAAGCAATCAAGGGTGTTTCAGAGAATGGTGGAATAGTGATTGGATGTGCGTTTTCGAATATTTAACGTAAACAAAGAAGCGTAAGCGACGTTAAGCTCTGGTCATTGATCAAAACACGTGTGCGCAGTTAAGGCAGGCTCAGAGAAACGTCACATTGGCGCACTATTCACGTCATGTCATACAGAGCCACGTAGGTCACCAAGGGCAAGAACTTAGTCTCTTCGCTGAACAAGTTACAGCTCGAGACTAGGGGGCTTGTGTACCAACCAGTCCTCGGGCGTCGTTGACCACTAGTAATGTGGGGCCACGTAAGCGGGGTCCCACAAGCGGCGTGGGTCAGTGTCTCGCGAGGCACGTGCGTCAAGGAACCAAAGAGTTGATGAGAATCAAATAAAGGAGGCTTTTATTAATGGAGGAAGAGGACATCCACCCTCACATTTGAAGTTCTTCCTTCTAGTCTTCTCAAAATTAAAAGAAGACATAAAATAAAGATGA
>Ga0123342_1003282_pt1 | contig 26084 bp, 13 predicted proteins | sample Turbeawhitnodule_FD_89960 | JGI IMG/M metagenome (GOLD analysis project Ga0123342, IMG submission 89960) | Root nodule microbial communities of legume samples collected from Mexico - Turtle bean Mexico white nodule | ecosystem: Host-associated > Plants > Roots > Nodule | place: Mexico: Nepantla...
CATCTTTAATCCAAATCTCCAATCTTCCTTAGAAATCTGCAATTAACACCAAATTTGGGAATAAAATACTCTTATTCAAATAAAGATCATAAAAATTGTAAAAAGGTATAAATTCATAAATTAAGGATTATTTTATATATAAATTAACAATAAATCCTCATAAGGGCCTATATTTTAATATGAAATATTACTGAAATTAGACACTTATCAATATCTCCCGATATAATCCTTTCTCAAATGAAATGACAAACAATCTCAATATATTTGGTCCTCTCATGAAAAAATGGATTTGAGCTAATACGAAGAGCAATCTCATTATCACATATAATTGTCATTTGAGTGACCTCTCCAAATTGCAATTCTTTAAGTAACTATTTAAGGCAAATAAGCTCACAAGTAGCCAAGGCCATAACTCTATATTTTGCTTCTGCACTAGATCTCACCACAACATTTTGTTTCTTTCTCTTCTAAGAGATCAAGTTATCACTAATGGAGACACAATAACTGGAAGTTGATCTTCTATCAGATGGAGATCTTATTCAATCAACATCTGAATAAAAAACGACTTTTAGTATGGTTATTGTGATCACATAACAAACTTTTTTTAGGAGAGCCTTTAATGTACTTCAGTATACGAATGATTGCATTCTAATGGTCTTCACTTGGAGAATTAAGAAATTGACTCACCACACTGACTGCAAAGGAAATATCAGTATGAGTAACAGTGAGATAGTTCAATGCTCCAACTAATCTTCTATACTTCTCCTGATTTGAAAGAGGCTCCCCCTGATGGGGTAGAAGTTTGACATTGAGATCCATGGGTGTATCAAAAGGTGTAAGGGGATTAAACTCGTACACAACCTCAAAAGGAGTGTGAGAAGTACTAGAACTAACTACTCGATTATAAGCAAACTTAATATGAGGAAGTAAATCCCTCCACACTTTAGGATTCCTGGAAATAAGGCATCTTAACATTTGGGACAAAGTTTTATTCACCACTTCTGTTTGACCGTCAGTTTGGGGATGACAAGTAGTAGAAAACATGAGTTTAGTGTCAAGTTTGGCCCATAATCTCCTCCAGAAGTGACTCAAGAACTTAGAGTCTATGTCAAATACTCTACTTCAAGGAAGCCCATGCAATCTAACAACTTCCTTAAAGAAGAGATTTGCAATGTTACAAGCATCATCTACTTTGTGGCATGGAATAAAATAGGTCTTCTTTGAAAATGGATCCACTAATACAAAGATAGAGTCCATACCCTTAGATGTTTTAGGAAGACCTAAAATGAAATCCATAGAAATGTATACCCAAGGCATGTCCGGGATGGGAAAATGGGTATATAATCCATGGGGTTGAACCTTAGACTTAACTTTCCTAAATGTTATGCATTTATCACAAAAGTTGTGTACAGATTCGCATGTTAGGCCAAATGAAATGTTCATGCAAGGTGTCTAAGGTTTTTGCTACCCCAAAATGTCCCATTAAACCTCCTTCACGTGCCTCTTTTACAATAGATTGTCTCAAAGACCCTTGGGACACACAAAGTCTTTTCCCTTTAAGAGAAAGCCATCATGTATGAAAAAGTCTTTGTGACCTCCTTTTGAGCACTCTTGAAAGATGAGAAAAAAAATCAAGGTCATCTTTGTAAATTTCCTTTATGTGATCAAATCCCAAATATTGAGTGTTTAAAATATTAAGAAAGGTATCTCTTCTAGAAAGAGCATCTACCACCATATTATTTGACTTGCATTGCTTATGCTTGATCACATATGGAAATTGCTCAATAAACTTTACCTATTTTTCATGTCTCTTGTTAAGTTTGCTTTGGTTTTTCAAATATTTAAGAGATTCATGGTCACTATGTATCACAAACTCTTTTGGAAAAAAAGTAGTGTTGCCAATTTTGCAAAGTCCTAACAAGAGCATTAAGATGACTCCCTTTAAGTTTCTCACTTAAAAAAGTTATTGGGTGGCCCTTTTGAAAGAGGAAAGCCCCAATGCCTATATTAGAGGCATCACACTCAATCTCAAATGACTTAGTAAAGTTGGGGAGTGTTAACATGGGTGCCTTGGTTAATTTATCTTTCAAAGTTTCAAAAACATTTGCTTGTTCTTTACCCCATTTAAACACTACATCTTTCTTTACTATTTCATTGAAAGGTGCAACAATAGTACTAAATTCTTTCACGAATCTTCTATAAAAACTAGATAATCCATGAAAGTTTTGTACTTCACTAATATTGGTGGGTGTAAGCCAATTTCTAATTGTTTCAACCTTTTGTTCATCCACATGCACCCCTTGGGAGATAACTATAAACCCTAGGAATTCTATATGGTCTATAGCAAAGACACATTTTTCCGGATTAGCATACAACACGTCTTTCCTAAAGGTTTCTAGTACTTTCTTAACATGCACTTTGTGGTCTTCTATGTTCAAGTTGTAGATGAGGATGTCATCAAAGCAGACTACTACAATCTTGTCTATAAAAGATCTTAAGACATGATGCATAAGTCGCATGAAGGTGCTCAGAGCATTGGTTAAGCCAAAAGGCATGGGTAACCACTCATACAGCCCAAACTTGGTCTTGAAAGCGATTTTTCATTCATCTCCCGGTTTAATTTGGATTTGATTATACCTTCTTTTAAGATCAATTTTGGTGAAGACTTGAAACCCATGTAACTCATCTAATAAGTCATCTAATTTAAGGATGGGGTGCCTATACTTGATGGTGATGTTATTAGTGACGCGACAATATGTACATATTCTCCAACTACCATCCTTTTTAGGGACAAGATGACAAGCATAACACACGAACTCATGTTGTCTTGGTCCCAACCCTTGTCTAATAATTCCTCGACTTGTTTGTTAATTTCCTTGGTCTTGTCTGAATTGGTTTTATATGCAAGTCTATTTGGTAAAGAAGCTCCAGGAATGAAGTCAATTTGATGTTCAATGCCTCTTAAAGGAGGTAATCCTTTGGGAGGCTCTTGAAACACATCTTGAGATTCCTTTAACAAAGATTCCAAGCACTTAGAACTATCTAAAGCCAACTCTATTTTTAGGCTTTTTCTAGGATAAGCTATAAAAATTGTCTTGCGAGCTATCATTACCTTTTTTTATCTCTTTGGGGAGATGAGAAGACTCGTTTTAACACTTTTATTTTTTGTTTTTGTTTTTCATTTTCTCTCTTCTCTTTCCTTTTTAATTGGTCTTCATTCACCTCTTTTGGAGAGAGATATTTTAATATGACCTTGAGCCCTTGGAAGTTAAAAGAGATTTTATTAGTAAGGTCATCATGAAAACTTTTCTATCATATTGTCATGATCTTCCTAATAGAATATGAGTTGCTTCCATTGCCACAACATGACACAAAACATCATCCTTATATTTTCCCATGGAGAAAGCTATGGGGACTTGTTTATTAACAACCAATTCTCCCTCTACATGAAACCATTGCAATTTGTAGGGCTTTGTATGAGAGATGGTGTGATGAAAATCATTTGGCCTCGAAACTTTCGGATAAGAAGATAAACGAAGATCGAGTAGTTAGGAAATTTTGGGCCTTGTATTTTGGGCCAAAGTAGAGAAGGATGTAAATAAAAAAGAAAGTAAAGTGTAAAAATAGTAAAAGAGAGAGTTTTTTGTACTTTCCTTTTCTATTATCACTTTTTCACTGTGTTCTTTCTCCTCTCTATCTTTCCTTTATTTCTCCTCTCTTTCTCTTTTTTCTTTCTCTTCTTTCTTTCTAACAAGAGCTAGCAATTTTTCTTTAAAATTTTTTTCCTCTTATAGCATATTCTTTTTCTCCATCTACAAATTTTCTTCCTATTTTAACAAGCTCTTTCATTTCTTCTCTAAGCTTCCTTTTTCTATCATATGAAGGCGAAAAAAATTTCCTTCTCATAGATGCCTTTAAATCACTCCAATACTCTACTTTTGATTTTGTAACAATTCTAACATCAAGTTTCCTTTGTTGCCACCAAGACCTGACATATTCTTGAAAGCATTGGGTAGCCATGGAAAATCCAATACATTCATTCACTTTGTACTTTTTAAAATTTTGATCAAGCTTTGTCTCCCATTCTAAATATGCTTCAACATTTTTGTTTCCATCAAAATAGAGAATGTATACTTCAGTCTCTATAGAATAATATAAACTTTATAGGCTCAAAACACACCCCTTTCTTTCTTTGATAATGAGGATTATAAATTTTTATTCTATGATTATACTTTTCATGATGCTTGCTCCTACATTTTTTTTCATTTTGCATGTACTGAGAAAACATGGTTTTGAACTCTTCCATGATGTTTCTTTAGCACTCATTTCATTTTTATCTGATTTTTGAAAATCAACTGTTTACAAGAAGGTTGAAAGGTCAAAGTGTTTCCAAGTTTACTCCCAGAGAAGAAAGGTGAGTCACTATGACTACTTAAGTACCAAGTCTTCCTAGACGGAGTTCTCTCAGTTAGCTTTCACCACTCTTCCTTAATGGAATCTCCAATTAACTTTTCTTAAAAAGAAAGTTAAACTTTGAAAAGACTCTAAGACACTAATCCTAAGTGAGGCTTAGAAGACTTGTGGACTTCTTAAGACACACTCAGTGTCTAATCGTATTAAGATGAAATTAAAAACTAGATGAACCCTAGGTGAGGCTCATTGGCACCTGTGGACCTGGTGTTTGCACTCTTTTTTTTTCACTCTAGTGTTTAGTTCTTCCCTTTGAACTTCTACATGTTGATTCTCTCAAGAGTAGTCATCCTTAGCTGATGTTTTTCTTCTCCAAAATGCTACCTAATAATATTAGTTAACCTTTTCCAAAGATCATACTAAAATAATTTTCATCTCAAGAGATCAATAATACTCAAAATCAATAAAAGCTCAAAATTAAGAAAACTAAACTCAAGAGATTTAGAATTGTAACAAGACACAAAGATTATCCAAAAATTATGACAATCAAGAAATTAAAGACTATCAAGAAATTAGGCGCTCAAAGAAAGCACCTAAGGATTAGCACTAGAATTGGATTAAAAAAGAAAAAAATAAAGAATATCAAATTTTTTTCAATGGTGCAGAAGATCGAAAAAGATGGTCACCCAATGTCACTTGGCCAAAACAAACTCTATTATGCTTTTAGCGCCTCCAAAAATACTGCACCAAAATTCTTCAATTAGAATTGTGGAGCCCAAGTAATAATGCAACACGTTTTGGCCCAAAATGCTTCAATAGCAATGGCACATTCAATTCAGCAAAATATAAAGTCAAACGTGGTCCCCACCGAAATCTCTAATACCAATCTCGCGGGCCCCCACAGAAAGTCTTCAATTACTGAATTCTTTCACCAAAATCACGCTTCAATCCTGCACTTTTTGCTTTTGTGTGCCAAGATTCAATTCTTCAAAAGCACTATTCAGCAAACCATGGACTCCATGTGAATGCCAATTTCCTGCCAAATTCAACAACTTCATATAGTAAAGCAATTGTTGGTAACTTTCGTGATTTGGTAAAAAGAAATTCAATTCAACAATAGCTTTAGAAATTAACGGTAATTTGCAATCATTTGCAAAGCACCGTGGCAGCTCCAACAAATTAAATCAAAGAAATGTAAATGACATGGGTCCCGCTAGTAGAATTTCTAGGAATTAAATTTAGTAGATTTCAATGACTTCTCTGCACTCCAATTCTCACAATCTGACACAGCCCAGGCAAATTCCATGGAACAAATTACAACAAGTTCCCTACGCTATCCAATTTCACTATTACCAAATGCTAACTAAAATTTCCTTCCAGCAACTCCTGTTCAACGTTTGGCCCAAATAGCTTCACTGCAGCAAAATTTAATTGCTGTAAAATAACAAATACATTATTCTGCTTTCAATTTGTACTGAAATCGAATGTCACAACACTGGATTCGCAAACTTGCACCAACTTTACCACTGCACTGTTCCAATTTGCTCAAATTTTCTGCATGTTATCTCTCAATAAATTTGCACCAGCAAATTTTACTGCAACTTAGCTCAAAGAATTTAGTCAGAAACCTACAACAGCAACACTGTTTTCAGAAGCAATTACACAAACATGTTATCTGCTTCAATTCAAGTTCAAATGATTCACAAGACAATTCAATCCTTCTACTGAATACCTCAAATTATAGATTCAAAACAATAAAGAATCAGCTACCAGATAAGTAAGAAATGTACCAGAAAATTCATTCACCGAATTAAAACAAAACACATTCCGTTCACTGATTTAGGTTGCCGGAAATCGCAGATCTCCGTTCACCGATTTAGGTCGCCGGAAAACGCAGAACCGGAATCGGAAACGAGAGTGGAAGAGAAATACAGAATCGAAAATCAAATTTCAGTCTCCTTACTGTGTAACGATTCGATTCTTGTGTAATTTAGTTTTCACAAATTGCACCAGAAAATAACACAAGATAAACACGGAAATAAGAAACTCGTTTTTCCGTCTTCCGTTTTTCAGTTTCGCACCAAATTCACCTCACGTTTTCAAAATCACTTCAAGAAGATGACGAATTGAAAACGCATATGAACGTGAACAAAGGCACAACAGATTTTCGAGAAATTTTGAAAACAGAAACAGATTCAGAACTGCTATTCGCACCACAGATCCAATGAGATTTCATAAACAGATCCTCATTACTGTTCACACCTGGAAAATTCTTTTTAAACCACGAACAATTTTCACAAATTTTTCAATAATGAATTTCGGAGAAGATGATAATGGAAACCTAACTTTAAAGAAAATTTATGAACTCAAAAATGAAAATCAAAGCACTCAAAAGCTTTAATCTATAAAGAAATTTGAAAAAAAAATCAAAAAATAATTAAATGAGTTTATGATAACTTTTGACTAAATATGACTCTAGACAAAACAAATAAGAACAAATTTGAACCGAAAAAAAAAAAACAAAAACACAAAAATCAATCGGACAATCATATTAAAATAAAGAATGATCAAATTTCTCAATGAGACAATAGAGCCTGAATGTAATTGGTCCAATATGGCTTGAATGCAACAAGATGTGGTACAAATTGAACCCACTGAATTGCAACTTCACGTGCAGAAATTTATTAATGTTTCCAAATCAATTCTCGTCGACCCCACACCAAAAATTTTCAAATTGCAACCCACCAGAATATGCTTTAAAATTTGAAACAAATCACGCACGTTACCAATTCATGCTGTTACGTGCCACAACTTCATCCAATTACACCAATTATTCGATCCTCGGAAGCGTCCCACAATCAAATGCGTATTCAAGCCAAGTCACGTTTTCATCAAATTGGTCCTGCAACGTGACAACTCCAAATTGAAATTGGAAACTTCACCAACACAAGTCTGCACAGTTAAACCAATTTACCTCCGATTATTGCAAGTCTCAGCGTTTTTTTAAAACAAAATAGTGGACTCTTGCATAGTTATTCTCACGCAAATTTCAGATTTCCAAATCAATGGGCAGTTCAATTGGATCACTGAACCAGTGCATCAACCAATTATGTGAAGATTTTTTTTTTAAGAAAATTGTTCAACACCGTTTGGGAAAATCTGCACCAAGACAACACTTGGACTAATAGTTTGAGTGCACCAACGCTTCTAGGACAAGCAGCACACCAATTCAAAAGAAATCTTTAGGCTGCTAACGAACTCAACTTCCACCAATTCCAGCGCACCAGAGATTACCAAAAGTGCCAACCAGCAATTTCCGAACCAGAAAAAAAAAACAGCACCACTTGAATCAAATAATTGTCATAGCAGTTCAGATATTTTTTCACTGAATCAATTTATCAAACACGTTATGTGCTTCAAACCAAATTCAATGACAACAAGATACTTCAAGCTATTGTTTGCACCGTTTGGACAATTATGTCACCATTTTGCACCGAAAAGAAAAATCCACTAGATTTCACTTTTTTTTTAATTCTCTGCTGCAACACAAAAAACTCAGTCACCGCAATTCAACAACAAAAAAGAAATCCACCAATTCAGTTATACACACTAATGTCAAGGCAGAATACATGAAGCATTGACATAGCGATTCAGAATTTGTCAAAACTTGCGAAGCACGGTAAAACACCAAACGCAGAACGAGAATCAATTCATACGAATTCATCTTTGGTTCGTGTTCGTTCAATCTCCATTTCTCCAGAAACAATTTTCAACATCAATATTCGATCAGTATTTTCAAGCAAATTATATTCACCGTTCAGTGTTTTCTATTCGCCAGAATTCGAAACAATCCTCCGGTCATCGGTTTTAGGTCACCGAAAACTCACAAAACAGGAAATGCACCGTTCAACAATTCTCCAATCAAACTCGCACACTTTTTTAAGATGAAGAAAAACGCAAACCGTTCACCAATTTTGTTCACCAGAAAACACTGCTTTTCTTCACCGATTTAGGTTGCCGAAAAACGCGGAACCAGTATCAGAAACGAGAATGGAAGAGAAATGCAAAATCGCAAATTGAATTTCAGTCTCCTTACCGTGCAACGATTTGATTCTTGTGTGATTTAGTTTTCACAAATCGCACCAGCAAAGAACACAAGATGATCACGGAAATAAGAAACGCACAAGAATTTCACAACCGATTTGCACCCTCACCGTTCTTCGATCAAACTCGTTTTTCGTCTTCCGTTTTTCGGTTTCGCACCAAACTCAACTCACACGTTTTCAAAATCACTCCAAGAAGATGATCGGATTGAAAACGCATATGAACGTGAACAAAGGCGCAACAGACTTCGTGAAATTTTGAAAACAGAAACAGATTCAGAACTGCTATTCGCACCACAGATCTAATCAGATTTCACAAACAGATTCAAAATACTGTTCACACCTGCAAAATTTCTTTTTGAACCACAAACAATTTTCGGAAAATTTTCGAGAATTTTCGAAAATAAGTTTTGAAAAAGAAGATAATGGAAACCTAACTTTAAAGAAAACTGCTAAGGATCTACTAGTAATTTATGAACTCAAAAATGAAAATCAAAAGCAGTCAAGAGATTTACTCTATAAAGAGAGGAAAAAGAAAGGAAAGATAGAGAGGAGAAAGACACAAGAGAAAAAGTAGTGATAGAAAATGAAAGTTTAAAAAAAGCTCTCTTTTATTATTTTATGTTTTACTTCTTTTCTATTTACATCATTTTCTACTTTGGCCCAAAATACAAGGCCCAAAACTTTCTAACTATTTTATACAGTTTTACAAGGCTAAGAAGAAGAAGACTTTACAATCTCTTCAGTAAGTCTCAATCTTCTTTTATCCTTTTAGTAAGAAGTTTTGAGGTTAGATGATTTTCATCAAAAACTAGCTCATACAAGGACTCCAACAAAACTTTAAAGAAATTTTTTTAAGACAGGCAAGAAAAGTTGAAAGAAAGAAAGCTAAACCAACATGGAATAAAGATGAGGACAAAACTTAAACAATACAAACAAGAAAATCATTTTTTAAAACTCAAAGATACTTACATAAATTTTTAACTATGAAGTTTAATTTTTTTAGGAAATTGTAAAAGAAAGAAGGATTAAATTCCACAAATATGAAAAGAATTTGCCACACCAAAAAAAAAATCCTCTTTAGCACTTTTAACTTGAAATGTGAATTGCACTTAAATTGTTTTGTCCTTATGGATTCTAAATGTCCACATTTTTGGCATGCATATATTTTTTTAATTCCCTTTCAATTTTTGCAAATGGTTGGGATTCAATTCATATGATCACTTGAATTCTTTGTTTGGAACTAAATCAACTATCACTAAATCAAAATAAGCATAATGGGTAAAAGACTCCTAAAACACTAAGAACAAAAGAGTCAAGAAAAATAGGTAAGAAAAGAAAATTAACATAAATAATTCAAAAGCAGAACTTAAATTGCTTAATGAATTAAAAATGAAATTGTAAATGACAAGGAATTTAAAGACTAAATTGAAAGATGTTGAATTGGAAAGCGGAATTAAATTGTTGGAAGATAAAGACATAATTGAAATGTGATGAAATAGTAAAGCATAAAACCAACTCATAAAAGATAAGCACAATTAAAATCATGCTTTGATTACCACATGATATGAGTTGATTTTTAGATTTGCTCATTTTAGAGGTTGCACTTTTTTTTATGAATTTTGAATTAGCATAATATGGTGAGAAGCTAAAAAAAAATTGTTACCGGACACGAACTTAACCAAGTGGTTAAGTAAGTGTGAAGGTTCTTTTCTAGAGAACAAAAGAGAAAACACAATATAATGTAAACATGATGTTGATTGCATAATTGGAAAACAAAGTAGGATAACAAGAACTCAATATAGAGACCAAATACAAAATAGCAATAAAGAACACAAAGCAAAAGAGTAATGGAAATGGTGAAATGGAAGAAAGAAAAAGAGAAGGATAAAAGAAGCTTATGAATGGTGGTCACGCCACTTGAAAGGATGAATGGTAAGTGGCTCTCACAAGATAAGATCCAAGAACTTTTAAAAGAACATAGCTCACTAAACACTCAAACAAAGTTTCTTTTCTATATTCAAATTCAATGTGAAAATACAAGAGACAAGGACCCTATTTATAGGAAAGAGTGTCTTGGAGGGAAAGAGAGAGGGGGAGGGGAGGCCAAGGTTAGACCTTCTAAAAACAAGGTTAAGTCTAGTGTGTCGCCCAAGCTAAGGTAAAATGTGACTATAGGGGGCGGTCCAAGATCCTTTTAGAAGCTAGGGAGAGTTGAGCTTGACTCAAGCCCAATTTACGCTAAGTACATCATAATCAACTTAAATTAAAAATAAATAAATTAGATGGTGCTCAACTCCAATCATATGGGCTCTGCTCCTGGTAATCCCATGAGGAATGATAGGCTTTGATGCACTGGCTATGGACTGATCTTGACCTAGCCCTGGGTCCTGTGTCATGCTCCTGGCCATCCTTCTATAAGGTTGAGCTAGCTCAGCGGTGGTTCTATCTCTCAGGGTTCCATTACTAGTTGTATAAGATCGTAGAAACCCATCACATACAAGGTCTTAAGCCTAATTTTGTTAACACCCAATTTCCTCCTGTTTAAACAATTAACGCATGGACACCAAAACTTTATTCCATCACCACAACGATTGACATTATGTTGTGCAAATTGTATATATTCTTCTACTCCTCTTTTGGACTCATCACTTATGCAGGATAACGTAATTCAATTTCGATCCATATGTATGTTCTGTAATTGTCTCTCAATCCAAAATCTAACAATTTGTCGAGGGTCGAACACATCCGAACTCAATACCAACACATATTAAAGAATTATAAATATACATGCAATTCAAAAAAATTAACAATTTTAATTATTCATCCTAAAATTATTTATAAATTTGTATTATTGTAATTATAAACTATAATATTAATTATTAAATTTTAATAATCTTAATTGTATAACTAAAATAATATTAATTATAAATCCTAAAGTTACTTATTGATTTTTATTACTCTAACTATAAAATCTAATATTAATTACAACATTTTATTAATATTAATTCTATAACTAAAATATAATTAACTAAAACAATACTAATTATAAATCTAAAATACATGCAATACTAAAATTCATACATTATAAATAAAACATAATTTAAAAAAAAAAAAAACCAACTTGGTGGGTGCGGAAAAGATGTATATCCTATAAAGGTTTAGACAAGGAAGTGTTTAGCAAAACTAATTAGCATTTGAATTAGGCGCTATTAAAGTCACATGGAAAACATGATCAAGTGTGCTCCATGTGACCTAATTAGGTCTAAATGATTGGCCTATGTAGGGTTTAGATGCCTAACCCTAACCATAATTTACTTAAAGAAAAATTACAAGTAAATTTCCTTCTCTACTTTAAGAACGAAAATAAATTCTATTATAGAAAAATTTACACTAGGTTATGGCATTTTTGAACATATATAAAAGGGTGTCTTTGCCATCAGTAAGTTCCAATCTTCTTGTATCCTCCTTGCCATAGTTCTAGTGATGGGTTTTGAGTTGGGACCTTTGCTATCAGCAGTGGAGGTGGTGACAACGACAACATACAAAAAACAAATACCAAAACCAAGCACAAAATATCTACACCAGACACAACAACCCATTAAGAAAAATGTAACAAAAATACAACAACCTAATAAAAAAAAATCAACATTGACGAACCACAACGAGGGCAAAACTTTCAGAATACGAAAACAAATGAGCGTGTAGGGAAAAAGGTTTTGGGGGGTTTATTAAAAAGACCATAGGCGATGGTTGTTCACTAAAATTGATGCCTATGGTAGTACCCCTTCAAATAGGCATCATTTATAAAAGGAACTGACGCCTATTCCACCTCAAATAGGCGACAATTCTCTTTATAATTGGTGTCTATTAGCTCACACTGAGTATAGGCAACGATTATAGGGGACCAATACCTATACTTTTGCAGTAATCACAAAAGGTCACCGTGTGTTTGATGGACGATGTTTGGCTCTCAATCGACATTGTACAATTATCGTTAAACACCATTTTTGCACTAGTGCTGGGTAAGGATTATAAATATTACATATGGAAATGCCTTGTCAAAGGATATATGAAGTATGTCGGGGTAGTGTTGCAAACATATAGTATAGGATGAAGTTTGAGGTATGAGGGGATAAGTTAAGTAGATAGTTGTTTTGATAACACAAGAACTTGGTATTGAACTCAATTATGTAAATAACTTCAAAGGCATAGGACCCAAGGGTTAACTAGTAAGGTCTATAATATTGTTGATGTTATGTTAGACACATATGTAGAGTTTTTTGATAGGTAAGCAATCCAAACACACCTTTAGAAAGATCAAATGCGTAGAGCACATGTAATGTGATTATCGAGGAAAGAGTGATCAAGAACACGCTTTATCCAAAAAGAGTTTAGTGTAATTGTATCAAGATACAACCATTATGAATGGAGACAAACTCTAAACAAAGAATAATCTCTACAATGGGTCAACTATACCAATAACATGACCATCACCAGCAATACACTACGATTAACTACAATCGTCGCATTCTTATAAAAGATGTTTTTCAACAATATAATCATCATATCCATATTAACAATTAGACTACACCAACACCTACATTCAAAACATATATCATAAATATTGACTTTTGTATGATATTTTTTTTTTATATACTGGATGGTATAGCAAGGTGAATGGTCATTGAAATGGTTTAAGTTAGTTACTATTATAAATTGATCCAGACATATTCTTGGTTAGTAATTTTTTCATATGATCTTTTATATTTATTTTTTATGTATAGAAATTGGAGTATTCCAAATATTTGTATTTAAAATAATTTTTTGTTAATAAAAAATGCAATTCAATCTTTTACTAATTAAAATTTTAATCATTTTAAAGAACATTGGTGACCATTAGTTTTTTTTTCTTCAATATTTACACTTGACTTCATGTTATTTAAACTTCTAATGTTTTTTTTAGAAACCAATGATTTTAAAAAAAACTAATGATAGGGGTATTTACATTTCCTTTTCCTCTTCTAAAATAATAAAATCAATAATAAAATTTCCAACTTTACTTAGTAGTTGATGACATTAAAAGATGTAGAATTTGCAAAATATCATTCGGAAGAGACAATGCAGTGACTAGTGCTTTAAGGCGTTTGTTTAAATTGGGGAAAAAATATGGGAGTTTTATATTCATGTGTATTTTAATTTAAGAGGATCAAGGATGTGATCCAAGCATCATTTACACACATAAAATACGCATTAACTTTTGGTCACCAACTTTATCAAACTTTATATAAGCAACTTCACTTTAATAATAAAATATTATATTTAAGTTAACTAATAAATAATAAATGAAAATAATTTTTTTTTACAATTTAAATAAATTTTATAATGAGTGTATGTAATAGATTGATTGTCAAAATATCATAACTCTAATATTAATAGTGTTTATCGTGAATGTGAAATTAACAATATTTTTTTTTACTTTTTAAACATTTTTTTTTGTGTTTGTAAATTATCAAACTTTCATTCCTAATATACCAAATATTAATTTCCGAATTATACATATTATCTATGAAAGTTTGAGTATATGAATATATGAAAATTACCATAAATTTTATATTATATGAAATTTATTTTTCGATTAGTGATGCTAACTGTGTTAAAAGTAAAGAATAAATTAATGTGTACTAGGCATAATTGTAAATCATACATGAAAATACATTTTTTAAAATCAAATCTAGAGAGAAACAGTGCTTAGTTGCGATAGGAAACGAGTTTCTCTCGTATCTGCCAAAACAAAAATAATTTAAGAGAATTTGGGTTTTTTTTATTGGTTTGGGAAGTTTAAATAACAATGAGGGGGTTCTAATAGTAGGGACCATAGCTCTTTAAAATATGTATTTTTGGGCCTAACTGAATCTTTCGTAAAAAAGTTGGGCCCATGTTGTGTGGGCATTCGATGATTCCTGCGATACAGGAGAGCCAGAAAGAGGAGGCTAGCGAGACAACCTCGGCGCGGTTGTGGCCTAACCTCAAACCGCCGAAAACTGTTGTCTTTAAACGACGTCGTTACTGTAGATTCCTTCAACTTTGGTCTCACTCTGATTCCCAATATGCAATTATCACCATGGCGAAACTTGTCGTCTTTGAAGACTCGCGTTATTCCCTCTCTCACGCATTTCTCCGAGTTTCATTCCACTCCTTGCACCTGTCAAAATTGGAAGAACAAATTCAACTCCGTGAGTTTCTTTTTTTGCTGATCTCAAAAGGCGATTTTCTCTTCGTGTTGAGCTCTGTCGTTCTTCCTCCCGATATTATATTGAGTTTGGGTTGTTTCTGTTCTCGTTTCTTCTTTTTGGCCACTTATTAGCACTTTACTAGCTATGAGAAAGTTTGGAAATTAATACAACGCTTTATGTTTTCCCTTGCAGGATATAAAAAAGGGTCAACCACCGTCAAAGGTATATACTTTGGAGCATATAACTTTAGCCCATATATTTCTGCATTTTTTTTTGGTAATTGTAGGAAGTTTATTTAATAGGAAGTTTATACAAGTCAAAAGCTTTATCATGTTAATATGATGATGACGATGAAGCTTCATGCATTCTGAGTTGGAGAAAAAAAAGTTTAACTGCAATGCAAAGATTCAATTGATACTGGCTTCCAGCTGCCTATGGTGAATTATTTGCACAATCCACTTGTGAACAGCACTGGAATCATTTTCAAATCGTCATCTATTTAGGACAATGACAGATAGCTTGTGAGAGTTCTAGATCTAAGTTTTTACTGAATTTCCTAATACGAAAATATCTGAAGTATGAACTAAACAAATGGAGGGCAACAATTTATGATGAATAGAGCAGCCTTCTATTTGAATGCCACTTGTACACATTCACACATGACAATACCTAAGTTAACTGGAACCTGTTAAGCTTTGTATGTAAGGTGAAGATTTTCTACACCTTAAATTAGGCATGTGGTGAAACTGCTATTATCATATAACCTCTATAGATAATCTATTCAAGCCCTAATTAGAAAGACAACCAGAGAAGGGTTGAGAGAAGGAAAGATATATGCTCATATTACAAATTGTACATTTGTCATTTTTTTACTGTTTTCTTTTACTACAGCAGTGTGCGTGGTTACGATATGACATTCTGTTCTATAAATAAAACCCCTATGACTTTCAAATGCAATTGCTCTAATGTTATGGTTAATGATACTTATGTGCAAGCTTGCTTTTATTGCTGGGCAAATATTTAGTCTTTGTGTATTAGAGTGTTGCACTCCTACTCAGAATTTATCGATTTCTCATTTCTGAAGCTCAAGGGATTTTTAACTATGAGATGCAGTGGAATTTTCTAGTGACATGCAAATCATGAGAAATTTAGATAGAAATTGGTTAAGCATGTAGTTTAGCACTGACATAGTTTTTTCTCCCGGTGTTGCTTTATACTGCTATAATGGTGAAAACCCTGCTTCTCTGACATCAATATAATTATTAATAGAGTTGCTTTACTCATGATTGAAATGTGAATTTCAGAGTCAAATAAAATTCATTACTCGGCAAAAGCGTGCTGATGCAAAGAAAGCTCTGAATAGTCTTCTTTACAATAGTGGATCCTCTAAATTTTCATTTGAGGTATGCTTTCCAATATCTTTGATCATGTTGAGAAACTTTGTTCTTTTATGTTGTTATTATTTTATATTACTAATTCCTTTTATTTTGCTTACTGTCCATGTGTTTCCTTAAAATATTCTTGGTGAGGATTTGTCTGGGAAAGTCTGGATTAGAAAGAGAGAAGAGCTGCAAGTGCATGAACAAGCTGGTTTTTTGGATTAAAACTTTTGCACTCTTTAGATGGGACTTCTGAAAAATAATGCCCTGTAGACAACAAGTGTTGGATGGAAATTATAAAAAGGAAGAGTATGTGTGTATCCTGATAGTAGAGACCCCTCCTCAAAGACAAGTGAGAAAATATTAACGAATCTCGTCTGTGTGTCTGAGAGAAGAGAAAGAGGATGGAGGGATTCATTTACACTGGTCTAAGTAAAACTCACTTTTACATGATTTTAAAGATATGACCAAATTATAGTATATAAGTTTGTACAAATTTCACCTAACAACTTGGTTTTTATAGGGTTAGGCTTAAATATATTTTCTAAGAGTGATATATACCTTTGAAATATATGAAATTTTTTATTATATTCTTAGAGGCCAATTCATTTTTATAGAAATGTTTAATGACAAAATATGTTTGTTGGATAGGGAACTATAAAAGAAATTGTTCTAAGAATTTATGGGAGTAATTTGATTATTTAAAACTAAAAAAAAATTCAAATTCTGCCTAAAAAATAAGAATTTAAAATTCATCATATTCTCTTCTCTTTCAAATATATGTTTCTTCTCTTTATATTCTTTCTTCATCTCAGCCTTGGTTCGGTCATTGTCTGGCTGGTCGAAACACCATCAATTAGGTCTAGGTTGGGGTTTCAAATCTATATTTCTTCTCTTCATATTCTTTCTTCAGCTCAGCCTTGGTTGGGTCATTGTCTGGCCGGTCTAAACACCCTCAATTAGGTCTAGGTTGGGGTGTTGTTGACTGACTATCGTTTTTCAATTGATGTTGGTGGGAGTTTATTAAGTTGAAGTCTATTGTGTTTTTTTTTTGTTGCCATCACCAAGTTTTTCTTATATACGTTAGTGTTATTTCTCAACCGACTTTAGTTAGATAGTTAGTCTTTTCTTTGTTAACATCAACGGTGTGTCTTTTGATTGATGTCAAATACAATTTTCTTTTGTTGATGTCAATTGAAATTATCTTCAGCTGATGTTAGTTAGGATTGTTTTTCGACAAACGTCAATTAGAGTGTTGGTTAGAGTTTTTTTTTTTTTTACTAACATTAATAAGGGTTTTCTTGACAAACATTGGGAGAAATATTTTTTGACTAATGCCTCCATGGTTTTTATCAACACTGATGAAACTATGTTTCGGTTGATGTAAATTATGGATTTTTACCAATGTTCGTAGGAGTTAGTTTCTAGCTGACATTTTTGGGATTATTTATTTGTTGACGTAGGCAGGCTTGATTGACGTTTGTCAAGGTTTTTTCAATTAATGTTGGTGGAGAGTATTTTTTGGTATATGTCAACTGGATATTTTTCAACTGAATTTTCTAATGGTTATCTTTTGATTGATATCTACAGGATTTTTTTTTATGAATGCCACTAGTGTTATTTGGTGGTAATTAAAATACTCTAACAAGAAAGTTAAAATTCAATAAATTTGAATAGCCTTATCCAACCAAATTATAAAGTTCCCTGTCCAAACATAATAAGATAAAACTAACATTCTATCCAGAAAGGTGCCAAATGTCAACATTTTGTGATCTGATCTGATTACCTTTCAAATTGAGTTTTGATTATTTGATGGTTTTATGTTGATGATGTTCTATGATTTTTTTGGACGCTTAACAAGGCCCATTGCTCCAGTCGCAGTTAAAACTAATTGAAACCTACATGTTGTATGGTCTGTCAATCAATTTCAGTCCACTTCAGAAATAGATTAAGACCTCTTTTCAGAATTACTCCCTCCCTCTTCACTTAACATCATAGTGATGTTAAGGAATGAAATCACATTTTAACATTTATCAAAAAATGCCACTCAATCTTTTTCATGCATTTCCAAGATGTTTTTGCTTGTACTTAATACGATTCATTGTGTTCTATTGTTTGTATTACAATTGCTAACTGTCAACAATTTATGATGACAATGTTTTATGGCTTACATTCTGCCGGTACAAGTATGAAGGCCAAGGTAGGCATTCCACTAAAGGTCAACAACAGAAGTCTGGTCAGCGGTCTGGTGGAAAACCACCAAAGAAAACTAAACGTGAGTTTATTCCTTCATCTTTTAAATTTTCTCTTCACTTCTTCCCCAACCCACCCTCAATTGCATGTCTATGCTTGTTAGAGTTTCTTGTTCTAGTGATAAGTTGACAGTCTAGTAGTAAATTATTCTTGGGGAAATACATAGAACCCTGTTAAATTTTGAAATGTTATATACACGTGTGGCAAAGGTATAAAACACTAAAACCTCCTATTATAAATTTTGATATGGAAAGCCCACCCCTACTTTCCTAGTCAACGATTGTATTCCTATAATATACCCCATTTTCAGGTATATTTGTAATATTTCAAATCACTGGAAATATATGTATTTCACTTAAGTATCCTTTTAATGGATTTTTGTAGGAAAAGTACACTTTTCCAGCAATATATGTTCCTTTGAAGTGAAGTTGTTATAGTTAAAAATTGGCACACTTAGTCATTACAATTTATTATTTTATCATTGCAGACTTGTAAACAATCTGAGCAGACATTGAAGATGTTTTGCTATGCCATCTGGGACTTCTTTGTTCGACTGTCTTTAAATTAACATGTGTTTACTTTCCTTTCCAACGATCTCCACTGTATGTTCAGGAAAAATCAGAAGAGAAGGTTTCTCTGAGGACTTTGATAGCCATCCCGAGCAAATATTCCAAGCAACATATGGTAACAAATCTTATACGTGGTCTTTTAGCAATTGGAGCAGTTCTTCTTCTGAGCATTCCACATCTGGGTTTGAATGGAGGGAACATTCAAATAGGACAAACAATTGGAAAAATGAAAGTGACGTTGAGCATGACGATGATGACTCATGTTCTATAGGATCAAGTTCTGACAGAACTATTCTTGGTCTGCCTCCAACAGGTCCATTAAAGATTGAAGATGTTAAAAATGCGTAAGTGCTTCAGGGCTTCTGCTCAGTGCAAGATCTTATACCGGGCATAAAAGATGACGTACACAATATAAACTGCTAATATCTGTTTATTTCCCTTGTAGTTTTCGGTTATCAGCTTTAAAATGGCATCCTGATAAGCATCAAGGCACTTCCCAGGTGAGCTTGAAATATTCTTTTGAACATGTATTATAAATACATGTTAGAATCATGGAATTGACTATTGAGGGCGGGTGGGGGGCATTGTATAACATGACTCAAAATTCTGCATTAGCTTCAAACATGATCCATCCCGAACTACCACTTTTATATGCGCCATCTGATGAATATACTTTAAGCACAAAAGTAGGTGCCAAGTACTGTGAAATTGGTATCATGTATACCATCTACAACATTTATGAACAAATGAATAAGCAGCCATCTGTATCTCTAGTGGCTTTTATGGTGTACCTTCCCACGAAGGATGCACCACTAGTTCTACTAGTATTTGCCATTGATGAAAAATGACTCTTGCATCTAAGGTTAATACTCAGTTCACCACTTATAATTTGTTAAACATATTTTGTTTTTTTTAAATTGATATTTATAAAAAGTCTCCCTAAAAATTGGAATTTGTTTACCATCTCTTCAAAATAAAGGAACAAATGGAAAGGAACAAATGTCTGTCTGCGGAAATAGGTCCTGTGCATCTCTGTTTAGATTGTGGTAGAGGGCTAGTGCAACTACAGGTAACATTTTTCTGGTGACGTGGTTCGGGATATCATGTGGTTTAGGATTCTCTAATTAGAGATTGTGCCCAGTTGCAGAAAAAGGTTGAGAATAGTGTTTTTGGTCAATCAACCAACTTCTCGTGCTCTCGTTGGAATCCTGCATCAGACATGAAAATGCAGTAGTTCATGTTTACTGGTTTTTCCATTAATTTTGCGCAGTTCTGATGGTCATTGGTTTTCAATGTTTGCAAAGGGACAAATGAAAATTTATTTCCATATATTTAGGATGAAGGACAAATAAAATATAGGTTTTACTCTGAATTGTAAAAACTTATTTATCAAGTATTTTGGAGGTGCTCCATAAAAGCAAACCTTTCATTTTTTATCTTTTTGGTTATTATATGTGCTATCTGGTCTCATGCTTGCACTTTCCCTTTATGTGATGGCAGGCAATGGCTGAAGAAAAATTCAAACTATGTGTAAATGCATACAAAACATTATGCAATGCTCTCTCCCCATCTTAGATGGCCATATGGCTTGTTACAGCTTCAAGTCAGTAAAGAAATCCACCATAATTGATCAATGTTGTTCGATTAAATTTATTTTTTTGTTTGCAATTTTGAATGTTACATAACTGCACACTCTTACGAAAGAAGTGGAAGATTGTTCAGTCAGGGAAATTAATTTTTCGCTCCTACAGGGTGGATTTTGAAATACTGAGTTATATGTTTTAAGAATATGTTTTTTATTATACCCTTATGTGTTTTCAAGTTTTTAAATAATTTTTATATTTGTTGTTAGATGTAGAGAGGAAAGGGTAAAATAAGAAATTGCAGAACTATTTTATTGAAATCAAGGAAAGTTAATGTATTTCTAAGTTTGAGCAAAATAATCTTAAATGATAAATGAAAAGAAGAAGGAAGAGAGTCTAAAGGCTATTACCATTCAATTAATAGGGAACTTTTGTGTATGTGGCCAGTTTAAGGCTTATTATTCAATAGTAAGGTTTGTCAAACTTTGACTTTTACAATAATTTTATAACTATTGATAATATAAAAAATTACCTAGATTGTATCTTAAAATTAGATTTTGTTTTTAATATAGAACAGAATGTATAAATGAAGTCGCAACAGATTGACTAAACGTTATCTTAATTGTATCACAATGGAAAATGAAGTGATTGATAGTGTTAAAGTCTTCACCATTATTTACAAGAAATCAAATCTCAAATAGAAGAATCAGCAAAAAAGGAAACAGAGAAATGGCCTCATCCATTGCTGGTTATGTTGCAGTAGTTTGCCAAACGACAAGCACAGAAAAGATATTTTCTATGATATTTCATGGCAAAAGAAGAGAGAGGGCAAGATGCTCTTGAGAAAGTGGATCGGGACAAAGGGGGGGGGTCCCTTTTTGCTATCTGCTACAACTCCATCATTGCGTGTTCCGCAAAAGCTAATTCTTCACTTGTTGGGTGAAAAAGCCATTCTTAATTGGTGCCTTAATATTTTTTTAGCAAAGTCCATTCCTTTAGTTATTGTAAGATGGATGATTGAGCAAGTAATATTCAAACTTGAGGCCCCAGCAAGCAACCAGTTTACATTTACACAGATACTTCGAGCTGTCATCCATACATGCTTTCATGATGTGATCTATCCATAAGTAGATCATGTTTGAATTCAATTCAAACACGAATTTACATTGTGTGGACTTATGCACTCACCCTCTCAGGGCAAAGCGGCAAGAATCTCTGCCATACAAGCTGATTCAATATCTTCGCCCCCTCTTTTTTGACAAACACCATCTTGGTTGACACTTTCAAAGATGCATTCTTTTCGTTTTTCAAACACTAGATACATAGAGAATAGAATGTACTCATAGGCTACTATAAAGATATAAATGACTGTTAGTCCAAATAAAAGAAGAAGAAGAAGAATTACACATGCGTAGGGAATGACAAGAGATTGAAATGAGAATGGATTTGATTTCAGAACTAACACTTAAGAGGAAACAAACCAATTCCATCATTCAAATCAAACAAAATCTATACCCATTATCATAATTTGGCACCTCTCTATCAATCTCACTAAACTAATAAAAGAGTACGCTTGATTAAAAACACAAAAGAACAACGGAGGAAGAGATCATAAAAGCGTAGATCAAGATCAAGAACCCAAAATGAAGTGCCCAATTCCTCTTAAACTTTCCGAAGTAGCTCTCGGGGGGTTCCTGGTAGTGAATCTCGAACTCCTCATCGGCAACACCCTCGTAGTCACCGTTGGCGGCGCTGAGCCTGATCTTGATCTCCCGGAGCTTCTCGGTGGCGAGGCCGAGAGTGAGCTTGTGGCAGCGGCGCTGGTACTTGAAGCCGTTGATGCAGCGGAGGGTCTGCGCGACGGAGACGTAGAAGATGAGATGGGCGATGGAGAGCAGCGTGATGGGGATCCAGCAGTGGCGGCATTGGAGGCGCGAGGACTGGGACTGGGCGAGGAAGAGGAGAGCGAGGAAGATGAAGAAAATCTGGAAGAGCTTGTGAAGCTCCTTCTTCTGAAGGTCTATGGCCCGTTTCTTCTCCAGGGTCTTCTCGAAGTGGAGCTGGATTATGGTGTTCAGCGCCTGAAACGCTGTTTCTTTAGACACCGGTTGTTGTTGGTGGTGGTTGTGGTTGTGGTTGTGGCTGGTCTCGTAGTCTGCCATGGATGCAAGCGGAGGAAGAAAAGGTGGGTCTTTTTGTGTTTGTCCCGACAAGAACGTTGGGACATCTTTTGTTGGGAGAGGTTATTATTGCTTCCAATCCAAACCCAAAGGTTAAAAAACCTAGTCCTTCTCATTCTCACTGTCACAGTAACTACCACTGCTCTTGGTAACTCTTTTACTTATTATCACAACTTCCACTGCAATTATAAAGATTTTTTTAACTAGATTTAAAATCTTCCACCATCATAGTATACTAAATGCTAATACCATGTTAGTAGTATTTTTTTATGTCATTCAATTTTTATAGTATTATTTAGGGGTTTGTGAGCAGTTTATTACATGAAAGATTTGATCTGGTTATGGTGGGAATAGTGTAAGTGTAAAGGCATGTCATGTGAGTGTTGGAGATCTCGAGGGTTGGAATTAGAACAGTGAGAGGAGTGAGGAATGAACAGTGATGATGACAGTGTTTTTGAAGATGAAAGCACTTTAGCAATGGGAGAAGAGAAGAGAAGAGGGTAGGTGGGTAGGTGTGAATGAGAGTTGTGGCACATTTGGCATGGCAGGAACTTAGATAAAGATGGTAATGGCTGAATATCCGTGTTGCCATAGCTACACTAACTTCTTTTTTTACCATAACTAATAAAGCTTAGTTTTTTAATCAATCACCTACTTTACTTCTTAAAGAATTGTTTCCATGGTCTTCATTTCTCTCTTACAACTTCATATCTGTCAGAAATTTTGTCACATCTTCAAATGATGAAAACATCAAATTTATCAGAATTTGGTTTCATAAAAATCCTAATTGTCTCTGTCAGTTTACCTTCTCCAAGTTCTTTTTTAAGAGAAATAAGTGACTTTTACTTTAAAATTAGACAGTGATGTCATATTCTAAAAAAATATATTATTTTAAAACTAAAATATTTGTATTTTTAATGATAATATCAACCTATATCTAGAAAATAAAATAAAAGTAAATTTAAGAACTTGTTGATATTTTTTAGTTTTAAGAATTAATGGACAATATTTTCATCTTAGCTTATCAAATTTCGTCTTTGCCGTTTTCTAAAATGTATTAGTTTGATAATTTCAAAATTAAACTAATAATTTTTAAAATTTAATAGTTCTCAGTGAAGAAAGAAATTAATGATATTGCTTTTTATTCTTGAAAAAAAAAGATTTAAAAGCATTTAATTGACTCAATTCTTAAAAAAATGGAGTTAAAAATGATAATGCAAATTTTTAAGTAAAACAAGTAATATGTGGACTTAATCGTGAGAACTAAATAATAGAAAAGTTAATTTGCTCATAAAGTTATAGAAAGACTGAAACCATACATTAATTATAATGAATAGATTAACATGTAATAAATTTGATTTAAGAAATTAATTTTAGCTAAAACAATTCCATGTCGTCTTTTACTTTTATACTTTTTTAGTATTAAATACAAAATATTTTCTTTATCTAACAAGTAAAAAAATAAAAAAAAAATGTTATTAAAATGTTAAATTATTCATGAATTATTACGCAATAATGATTGGTATATATTCTTGGTGGAAAAGACATGGAAACTTCAGACAGAGTTATTTGTACAGTGCATGATGAATAAATTATTGTTGTACCATAAATTCATAATTAATAATACACGACTGTTTTATTGACTTAATATACTCTGTTTAAAAAAATATATTTTATGTCGGAGATTTTAAATACTTTATTATAATTATGGCAGACATATCTTCATTTTCTCTTATTAAACACTGTAACTTTTTCATGGTTTTGTTTTTCCAAATATATTGTTGATCTTCAACATTCCATTGGCATTAATTAAGTCGATAATGGAAGAAGAAGACGGAGGGTCCATAAGAGGGGGACCCAGACAAAATGGATAAAGGCCCACAAATATGAAGAGATGAAAGTGCAACCCAATAGGAATTGGGCCCAACAATAGATTAATGTGTCTTTGTGAATCTCACTTGGGTTGTATGTTTTTTTTTTAATGTTACTTTAAACCTTATTAATACACACCCCTTAGTACAATCATGCCACTTTAATATTACATTTGTGTCAATTGAGTTTTTCATATATGGTAAAACATGTAACTTTATTTCTCTCAAATTTTAATTGCATTATGAGATAACACAATAATATAATTTTAGTCCTTTTATCAAGTGAATTACAGTGACATGATATGTTTGATAAATAAAATCACAAAAATTGTGAACTAAGAGAACATAAGAAATTAAAATACCACAATTTTAATAACTACCAAATTCAATTCACTCAATTAAAATTGTAGGATTATAATACTCATGAAACAAGGTAAAAATTGCTCAAACGACTCATCAAATACATTATAGATTTCCAATGTCATTCTTGAAATAAAGAATTTTAAATTTTTTCTAAAATTTGAGATATAAAACATAACCTAGTTTGATTATCATATGACACGTTGGTTATATTCAATATTCGTTTGATACAAATTAAATTTGGGGAGTAGGAATTGAAAAATGAAACAAAGCAAAGAAAAAAAATATAAGAAGTTGAAAGGTCAGTTCAAAAATTTAAGAGTCAAACAATTTCTATTACCACGATTCTCTAAAAATTTAAATCTAGGTTTGAACAATTAATGAATTAAATTAGTTATATAAATCAAATCAAAGTATCATTTAATCCAATTTGTATTTAATTATGAAATCAATATTTAATTGATTTCTAATTTGATTTTTAAAATTAGAAATATGAATTACAATCATAATAATGTGTCAAACAAAAATTAGAGACAAGAAGAACAAACTCAGAGCATCATACTACTGGTGTAAAACTCAATTCAGTTTGTTTTATCTTGATTATATGTATTGATACTGGAGAATTAATTATACATTGATGAAGAAAAGAAAACACACATGAAAGAAGAGGAATAATCAATTTTGAAAATTGAAAAAAAAATGAGGAGAGAATTTTTGAAATTGAAAACTAAAAAAAAAATATGTTTATTTGTTTATAGCGCATTTAGCCTATATATATTCTAACATATGAAGTAAACATGAACTAAATATGGATTTTAATTAGAACTACAATTACAAAAGTATAAAGAAAAACAAAATCATACAAGTTTGTTTACAAAATTTCATAAAATCTACTTCAACTTCTAAAAGTCATAGAAAAAAAAACAAAGAACTTCAAATCTAACAAATTGTATGTGCATTTTAAAATAAGAAAATGTAGAATCTAATGTAATTAGAATCAGTCAAAATAATATATATATATATATATATATATATATATATATATATATATATATTATAAAAATATAAAAAAAAAAATAAATAAAAGATAAAAAAACTAAAAATACAAAAAAAAAAAAAATATATATAACTAATACAAAA
>Ga0123342_1003283_pt1 | contig 26082 bp, 10 predicted proteins | sample Turbeawhitnodule_FD_89960 | JGI IMG/M metagenome (GOLD analysis project Ga0123342, IMG submission 89960) | Root nodule microbial communities of legume samples collected from Mexico - Turtle bean Mexico white nodule | ecosystem: Host-associated > Plants > Roots > Nodule | place: Mexico: Nepantla...
ATATATATATATATATATATATATATACATATATATATATATATATATATATATATATATATATATATATATATATATATATATATCATAGATATATCATAGATATATCATAGATACGATATAGACGGAATACATATTAGATAATCGAATAGACACAAAGAAAATAAATTTTTCTTTCAAAGATTTGTCATTATCACTCGAGTTTAGAAATTATTGTATTGTCTAAAAAGTCGATATGGCGATCTTTGTTCGCAATGCCGATACGTCGACATAATGACAACAAGTGTCAGCATCTCGACCTCTTGAAGAATCATCCAATTTTATTTTTTTTTATCGGCAATAAATGAATGAAATAAAATTGATCATTTAATGGATGGTCGAAGCTGTATACAAAAAGAGTTTTAAACATTATGCGGCCAAATGAATCACCATTACACACCACAAAAAGGCCAACATCCCATTAGAAGAGAACCCAAGAAGGTGGCCAACTACCCAACATAGAAGTACACCCAAAAAGCTGCAATAAATCAATTACATAAAATGTTCGCTAAATCCCACATAATTATATAACAACTTTGCAACTATTAACCTCCCTGAGATAACCTTACATTCAGTGAAACCTGTAGCATCTGATTTTGCAATACAAATGTACTCAGGCTTAGGATCATGGATCTGCAAACAAATTTGTCCCAAAACATGTTGAAATCCTTGTTTGAAGTTCCACCATAGATTGTGTTGTCAATATTCATAAATTGATACCATGACTTGACCTTATAGTAAAGTCTCATCCCCTTTGTAAGTAGGTATACCATCAACAAAATGATCACCAAAACAAATTTGTGTTGTGTGTCAGTATTCTTTCACATCCACTAAATATATATTTCCTAGACATCATCTATTGTGCACATAATATCATAACCAAAATGCTCCATGAAAGAAGCAAATTAGAGGAAGAACATAAAAGGTTGTTTCAAACATAGAATATGAATATAGGCCAAATAGGTAAACTTTTGCACGGGTGTAGTTTTTTTTGCAAATAACAAAGCAGTTTCAATTTAGAAAAGTTCTCAAACTTTTTTTGTGGTCATTTTTTGGGATTGTAGGCATACCCAAAATAAGTCCACATTGTGACTGCTGCATTGTATCTCAAAATATTGTACATTGGTCCTCTATAAATACAACACCTTCACCAACTAGACTACAAAACACCAAACTCAAAGCACACCAGCATATGTAACACAAAATAAGCAGCAACATTTACCTTTTATGATTTTTTTGCTTCAACGAAGTTAAACACATAATTGAATTCAAGCACCACTATGAGTAAGAAAACAATGCAATTTTTTCTTTTGCTTGATAACCATGACCAAGCTTTGAGTTGAGCAAGAGTGAAAATTTCAACAGGGTCAGATCTTGCATTGTTAAAGATAACGTGAGTCATTTATTTCCAAATTTTTGCAACAATAGTCACTCACATGCATCCCCAAGCTTTCTTTCCAACCTTATTTAACCTCAAACTATTAAATTGGTAAAATTTGTGTTTTAGTTCAGCATGCATAATTGTGACTTCACCAAACCAACTACAACATCAATCCCAAATATCCAAAGTAATTTGACACTGAAGGAAAACATGGCTGACAAATTCCTCTATTTGTTCGCAAAAACGCACACCATATTATCTAATCTAACACCCATTCTACTAGGATTATCCTTAGTTGGTACTCTATTTTGAAAGACTCTCCACATTATACACAAAGAAGAGGGCAACTCTTTAACACTCCATAACCACCATATAAGTAATCGTCTTCTCCTATTATATCTTTTTGCAAAATTTTGTAGGCAGAATTCACCGTATATGAATGAGATTCGTGATGTTTCCAAATTTATTTATCTTCCATTCCAAATTTTAGTTGTATGACTTGTATCATGATTCCCCATAACACGAATTCCCACTCTGAGATACCCTTTCTCCATTGGAATGACCAGTTCCAAATATTGTTTTCCCAATAACCAACCTTACAAAGGCTAATTGCATTTTTAGAATTTAATATGTTATATAACCTAGGAAATTTTTCTGTAAGATGGCATATTCCCAACCCATGTATCCTCATAAACTCTTATATTCTTTCCATCACCAATTTTCCATTGTATATTATCCTCAAAACTTAAATCCCAATCCTCCATCATTTTAAACTTGGTGATATCCCTCTACCATAAAGACATTAAGTTTGTGATAGGTCTGGTCCAAAATTCTCTGCAACCCCCATATTTGGAGTGAAAAACTTTCTTTTCACAAACCTTCCTCATCAGACCCAAGCCTCCAAATCCATTTTCCAAGCAAAGTAGTGTTAAATCTACCTATGTCATTGACCCCTAATCCACATTCCTTTATTTTGCATATGTTGTCTCAAGAAATCCAATTTATTTCTTTCCATCACGCCCCTATCCCCATAAGAAATTAGATTGAATTTTCCTAATAGTAGTAACAACTTGTTTTGGCATTTTAAAAAGTGACATGTAAAACAACAGGAGAGAAAAACCACCCAATTAGTCAACCAACTTTTAGGATGATCACTTAATCGCTTTATTAACAATAATTAAATGTAAATCAATTATGGGACCATGATTAAAGAGACATTGGGCCTACTTAGGCCTAAATTAATCGTCCATACGGGTGGCAACCTAACTCAAGTAGTATAAATAGGTGTACTCTAAGATAAATAATAATGATCATTTGAGAACTTATTAAATCATTGTTTCAACTAAATGACTTGAGCGTTGATTATAATCGTAGGTACCCTGCTGGAGATTGAGACAAAGATCAATATCGATAGAGAATAACCGAAGACCAAGAGCGAAGGTAGGGCAAAAAGAAGGAAGAAATGAGAGTTGTGATGATCACATGGGTTAATTTGGCCTTGTAAAGAACACCCAATTTTTTTACCATCAGTTTAATCTTGTAACTAGATATTTATTTATTTTGCATACATATTTTAATTTATTCTATAACATGTCTTAACTTTGACAAGAAAATATAAGTATTGATGGGCATGGATGGGTATGAGAAGGGAAATAAATAGATATATTCTAGTCTTCCTCTTTATACTTTATATATTCATTTTCATTTTAAATTATAAAAACACTCTTAAGTTTTTACCTAATTTACACAATTTGCTTTTACTATTTTCTTTGGCCTTTGGTTTCTTTCATTGAAAGAACTTTTTTTTCTATTTTGTTCGATTCGATATTCACTAAGTTAACTCCACTCTCAAGGAATTTTTCCTTTCATCACAACCTCAATTACAACATTCTTTTCATTTGTATGTTCTCATTCAAATAGTTTGCATTTCAAGAAATATAAATATCAATTTCATTTAATTAAATCATTTCTAGAGTACACATTTGATAAATTATACTTTTTAAAAAAAAATTTGTGTTTGTTGTTTAATTTTTGTCATGTGAAAGTATATCTAACTATCAATTTCAAGTGTTCTATCCCGTAAACCCTTAATTAATTGGACAACCTACAAAATTTATCTTCTTTTTCTCTTTAGTTCTTATATTCATTTCATTTGAAAAACACTTCTTTAACTACACAATTTTTCAGTTTATTAACTCTTTGACTCATCCATAATATCCATCAAGTTCACTTAAATCTATAAAGCACTTTCTCTCTCAACATTTTCAAAAAATATTAAATATTGTACTGGACATTGAATCATTGACAATATTATATTTCTTTTATTACAATTTTTTTAATAAATAAATTTACTAATTAATATTTGGAAGGATAGAAGACATTACAAGTATATGTATGTCCATTATCCGATAAAAATGACAATCAAATACAAATTTTATATTTGACGAATGAAATGCAAATTTCACATTTGACCAAAATAAAGATAAATAAAGATGAAAATGTATAAAATTTTTAGTTTAAAAATGGAACGAGGAAGAATACATATTTTAGGGGTATAATATGATCAAATTGAGACTCATCCTTTTGACATTATTACTCAAAGAAAATATTCTCTTGTTTATTAATCAATATAATGTAACAAATTGAAAATAATTAATGCCCCAAATACACCCACACTAACAAAACAAAACAGGGAATAAATCTCCCATTAGCTATTTTTTTTATTTTTAAATTGAGTTCATTAAATTAATCTAATTGGTAGAAGGTCAAGAAAGTTGATTTAGTCTGATTGAATCAAAATCCAACATAAGAAAACAAAAAATGAATCTACATGGATCCTAATTATGTAAAAATCAATTTATTGATTGGAATTACGATGCTGATTTGCTTTATAAAATGGGTTAAGTAGGAAATCTCCCGGGGACATTTTTCTTAAAGATTAGTAAAACTGAACTTTAAATATTTTAGAAGAATTTTTTTATATATAAAGTATGTTAATTTTAATTGTAGTTTTTGTGTAACATTATTTTGTTATCCTCTTAAAATTGCTCTTTTTAACAGAATTTCAATTTTAGATTCTGCAAAATATTTTAACATTTATAAAGTCTGAAATTATTCCTATCATTCGTTTTGATATAGATAAATGACATTCAAATTTTAAAAAGTGTTATATATTAATTAACACGATAACATAAACACTAACGGATGTGGTTTAAAATACTCATTTAACTTCCATAAAACAATTAAACAGTTAACAAATATAATGCAACAATAAAAATTAATTAATATATTAAATAATAAAAAATACTCATTTCACATAACTAAAATCAAATTTAACTGAATTATTCATTTATTAATCTAAGCATTTTCGAATAAGTTGGTTGTTGGGCATAAAAATCAAAATCTGGCGCCAATCTTGGGCCTTCCTTATTTTGCATGCAAGGCCCATATTCTATGCTTTCAACTTTTTTCTGTGTTTTATCTTTTATTATTATTATTATTATTAATTGTTATTATTATTATTATTTTTAATTACTATTATTATTATTTATTGTGTTTTTCCCTTCTGAAATATTATGCAGAATAATTGCATCTTTTAGTACTTATAACTCCTTCTTTGTAATCTATATAGCAGTAAAAAGGAGGCTATAGCTAATAGAATATAGAATTAGCAGACATATAATAATATAATTGAGAAGAGTCTTCTCTTCCTTTGTCTATTTATATTAACTCTCTTGTCTCTCATTTCAGCTATCACTCAGACACAATCGCCCACCACCATTTACACACACTCACTCTATATATTCTTCACTCTCTTCCTTCTTTTTCTTCATCTTTTCTTCTCAAACCAAACCCCTTCTTCATAGCTTATTTCCTGCCATGGGAGATAATGTTGTTGTTTCCAACATGGAGCTTGAGAAATTGCTTAGCATGAAAGGAGGCAAAGGTGAAGGAAGCTATGCCAACAATTCCCAAGCTCAGGTACTCTTTATCCTTTCTCTCCACCTTCTTCTCTCTCCATTTTCTTCCATTTTATACCAGCAAAATGAACCCTCCAACAAGTATTTCCTTCACCTTTTACATACCCTCAAACTAAGATTTTGATTCATATACATACATTTATATGTATAAGAAATGTACCAACTGAGTATTATTTCACAGAAGTATTAAATGTTAACCTTACAATATACTCATGATTAGTTTCTGGACAAAACTTACACACCAATGTTAATATTGTTCTTCAATCACCATGAACAAAAATGAAACTTTTAAAAATGTTGTTAATTTTTTATTCTATTTTAATCTTCACTGATATATATGTACAGTTTGATATATATAATCACTAGAAGTTGTTGTTTAACATTGTATATATATGTTGTGCCAAACATTTGGTATGTGGTTTTTATGCAGGCCATCCATGCCAAGTCCATGCATCACCTGCTGAAAGAAGCCCTAGATGAAGTTCAACTTCAAGACCCTAACATCCCTTTTGTGGTTGTGGACTTGGGGTGTTCATGTGGCAGCAACACCATCAATGTGGTGGATGTGATCGTCAATCACATCATCAAACGCTATGAGGCCTCAGGATTAGAACCTCCTGAGTTTTCTGCTTTTTTCTCAGACCTTCCTGGCAATGACTTCAACACCCTCTTCCAGCTCCTTCCTCCATCAGCCAACTATGGAGTTAGCATGGAGGAGTGCCTTGCCGCCAGCAACCACCGTGCCTACTTCGCCGCCGGCGTTCCCGGCTCCTTCTACCGGAGGCTTTTTCCGGCAAGGTTCATTGATGTTTTCCACTCAACCTTTTCCTTGCATTGGTTATCTCAGGTAATTAACTCTTCTTACTTAAAAGTTGTAACACTTTTTATAATTATAATACTTTTTACATCAAAGTTTAAGTTATAAACTAAAGTAAAGATGCTTTAAGTTCATCATATGTATAAATTAAACTCATAAATCTTTCTCTATATTTTTTTGTTCACTTTTTTCTAATTTTTTATCTGTTTTTCTTCTAATTATATAATAGAATTGTAGGATTAAACCTTTTTATTATTTGGTAGTGCATCACTTTTCCCTCTCTCTCTCTCTCTATTTTTGTTTTTACTTCTCTTGATATTTTCATTTGAAAGTTCATAGCAGGGAAAAGCAATCATGTCAGACTCCTGTTTTGTTCTTGTTGTGTTTGTTTTAAAAGAAAAAGGTAGCATAAATGCTTTTATTTTTAATCCTGATATCTTTCATTAAATTAATCATCATTTTGTTTTTTGAACTCTTTATTCCACCTGAACCAGTTAAAATCACACAAATTAATTAACAGTAGTAGATTTCAGATCATGCTGTTACTTTTCTTGCTTTTTGCAAAGCTTTAGAGTAGAATTCAAACTTAAAAGTACGATAAATTTCTTGAAAACTTTTAGTGAATAACGATTTAGTTAGTTTGCTAAACAACTTTTAACCATTTTCTCCCTTTAATGTCCTTGAAGGTCTCATTCACACCCCCCACTAACATCAAAGAATCCGTGTAGTCTATGCAGTAATTTCTACGACAAAAAACAAAACAAAAATATTTGCCACTTCCCGAGGACAACGTAACAAAACCGTTACATGTGTAATGCATTAATTTGAAGGCCAAGTCCTAAGTTATGGTCCAAAGTTGGTGCAACACAACCATGGTCTTGAAAGACTTATTATTATATTTCAGGAACATAATGACGTATTTGGACTGTTTTTTGATGCATGGATAGTAATCAAGCTCAGACTTAATTCAACTCCATGCATTTTTATTTTTAAATAATCAAACACATATACTTAAACGTGTGAGATGGTGTTTCAACATGATTGATCCAACATGAATGACTAAATGTTTTGGTATGTTATGAAACCTAGGTACCAGAATGTGTGATGGACATGAAGTCAAGTGCATACAACAAGGGGAGGGTGTGCATCCATGGTGCTAGTGAGATCACAGCAAATGCTTACAGGAAACAATTCCGAGAAGACTTGGCTGGGTTCTTGAGATCAAGGTCTGTGGAACTGAAGAGAGGGGGGTCCATGTTCTTGGTTTGCTTGGGCAGAACTTCTGTGGACCCCACAGACCAAGGTGGGGCTGGCCTCCTATTTGGGACCCACTTTCAGGATGCTTGGGATGATCTTGTCCAAGAGGTAATTATCATATTAAAACAACATTTTTATGCGTGCTTGTGTGTCAAAATAGTGCACAATGCACATCAGCACCACAGAGTCTTGCACATCTGTCATTGGCAGACCAAAAAGGAGTTTTAGACACATTAGAGATGAAAAGGAAAAAGCTCAAAAACATAAACAATCAATTGTTGTAGGCGTCACAATAATGTAATAGCTTATTATTGTCAATTTTTCACTTCACTTGTCATCATTCAAACAAGTTTATCTCAACCGTTTGATGGCCACCCCAAGTTGATCAAGCTATAGCTATCTTGTATTCATCATCATGTCGGCAGAAATAATAATTAGATGCTGGCTACCATAATATTAGCCAACAATTAGGTTTTGGATGTTTAGAACACACAAAATCATCATCGTAGCTTAAAGCAAGACAACAAGGATATGTTTCCATTCATCTCATCTATTTTTACCTAATCATTTGTATTTGTACCTTGAACAGACCCAAACACCAAACTCATGTATATATTATGTATATAACATCTACCACAATATGTTAGCAATTCACCATTATTGTTAGGATCGTACAGAATTTAATGAGACATTCCTAATTGGCTCAAGATTATTTTGTAGCTGATATAATATGTCTAAACATTAAAAGTTCCCTTTTTTAATCACTTCTGTTGGGCAAATCTTTCATTAAAAGCAACTACTTCATTGTAAATACTAACCATTGCCTTTTAGAGTGTATGTGGGGGAATTTAAAGTAAACAAGTATCAAATGAAAAACTTTGTTTTTTTTGTTTTCAATACATTAAATGCTGTACTTTATATTAAATACTTTTTTATTTGTTGGGTTTCTCAATAAGTGGACACTCTTATAGCTGAACCAAAACTTTGGTTGAGAGGATATGAGGTCATAAGTGTTCTGTTTTCAAAACCTTTTTCAACCAGTTAAAGCATATATGTATTGACATGTGACATGTGCGTATGGTATATGGACTAAATCATATTCTTAATCACAGGGATTAATTACCAGTGAGAAAAGAGACAGTTTCAACATTCCAGTTTATGCACCAAGCCTGCAAGATGTCAAGGAGGTGGTTGAATCCGATGGTTCATTTGCCATAAACAAGCTTGAGGTGTTCAAAGGGGGAAGCCCTCTTGTGGTGAACAAGCCAGGTGATGATAAGGAAGTAGGAAAGGCCCTTGCCAACACATGCAGGAGTGTGTCTGGTGTCCTTGTTGAAGCTCACATTGGTGTCAAGCTCAGTGAGGAACTGTTTCTGAGAGTGGAACGTAGAGCCGCAAGCCATGGCAAAGAGTTATTAGAGAAACTACAGTTCTTTCACATAGTTGCATCCCTTTCTTTTGCTCTATGATAATAGAGACAAAGAAGGAAAAGGCCCTTTGGACATAACAAGAGGACAAGAAAAAGGGCTTATCTAGTTCTGTTACTATCCCTGTCTTTCTTTTCGTGTGTTGTTTTTGCACTTTTTATTTCATAGGAAGCGTCAAAACACACATGAGAGAGACAAAAATGAGGGTTCAGCACTTGCTATACCTCTATTTTTTTCCCTCTTATGAGTGTTTTTCTGTGTTCTTGGAGACAGTGGCTACTTTCTACACATCATGTGCTTTCTGACTTGTGTCCCCTTGGATCTGAAATAAAGCTTTCTTCATGTTATCTAAAATAACAGCTTATCACAGTGTGGATGTACATGTCCATATTTTGTGAAAGCAGCAAGAATGTTCTGTACTAACAAACTGGAGTATGGAATATGTCATTGTTGAATGATGAGTCACCTCTTCCTTTCTTCTTTGTGTTTATCAATTAACAGTATGTCTATTACATAGGACGCATACCAAATCATATGAGATCGCAAGAAGTAATAACAGTTAATCTTATCATGCAAAAGAATGGTATTGCTCAAAATTAGCTCTTCTCATTCCATCATATATGATAATATGTGTATAAAAGGTATATCTGGCGAGAGCACAAAAGGAGCTAATATTTACATGTAACAAAAGTGAAGTTAAGATCTGGTTTAAGTCAAACAATTTCAATTATCCATGTAAGATTGCATGATTAACATTAACTCAAGCCACATTAGCTCAATCAGTTATGACATATAATAAATTATATACAGAAGAATATACAAAAAAGATACTATTGCAAAAATTATTACATGAATGGTTGTAGGTATAACATTCCTTCCTAAGCTAATAATTAGACATATATTGGGTTGTTTAGTGATGTTATTATTGAAACGTGGTTCTCTTTTCAAAGGCTTTGGATTATTCTTTGCTTTCTCATCTCTTAGGTAGTTAGCTACCTACCTTTACCATCCTGATTATATTAAATCATATCAACCATGTATTGTGCAATGCTGAGAAGAGCAAAATCTAACAACAAATGATAACCTCAGTAAAAGAAGAGATGTGAAAACAGAACAGCATGACCAGAAATCCTCTTGAAACCAACAGAAAGCATCAGGGAAGAAAGAATAAATTATTAAAAAGAAAACAAACTAAACATCAGCTGACTTTTCATTCTGATAGTGTAAAGTGTCTTTATTAAAATCCCGCATTATCATGTCCATTAAATGAGGTGCAGGAAAAGATATCTATCTAATGGCACCACAATCCACCAAAAGGACACAACTTCAAGACACCTTGCACTCTTCTCAAAACCTCCAACTGGATCTTAAACAACTTTGACATTTTATATGCTACAGATAAGGAGCAGTTGCAGAGACATACAGACACTTGTATACTAAATTCACTATCATATTGAATCAGAAGAAAGAAACTACTGTGCTACACACCACTCTTCAAAATTCACCTCTACAAAATGATAATATTTGACCCTTCTGTCCATTAGTATATAAAATTTTCTATTTTCTTCTCCTTACTTGATATCTAATATCTTGTCAATAAATTAAACCCTGTTTCATTTACTTTAGTGATCAAGCTTTCCAACTTTCAAAGGCTTATCCAAAGAGAAACTTTTGTTACTAGACACAGGAATAATCTCAAGAAAACAAAGGAGATTTAGTGGAGTTGGAGAAACAGATAAGTGAACCCACTTAAAATTTGATCTATTGATTTGGTTTTAAGCTTGACACATCTACAAGAGTATTTCTAGATACACAAGTGAGTCTAATGTATTGTAACTTTCACTCACCATTTTAATGCATATATTATTATTATGACACACCTTGAAATGCTTTGAAATTATAAACTTCTTGAAACTACAATTTTACATATTTCATGTTTTCAATTTAGTAATACTAAGGTTGCAGGATGACAAGGCAAGAGAGGTAATGTAAAAAGTATAGAATGAAACAAACTTTTAATTCTTTCTAATTTTCTTTTTGTAATATTATTTATTTGTGATGAACATGACTAAATATTTTTATTTACTATTTCATCAATATCATATATCTATAAATATAAAAATAAAAATAGATTTTATTTCATGATTTATTTTATTATATTTTTATATTATGCTTCTTTTCTTTACTTACTTGTACTAAGTAGTAAATTATTAATTTAAGTTTGTTTTTGACTTTTGCTCTCAGGATAAATTTTTACTTTTATAGAGATTCAAAAAATACAAAATATTTTTGTTTTCTAAATTCTCAACTATGTAGGAGGGATTAGACTTGCCTTTTACATGCTCAAAACAGTAGATTCGTACTCATTGCCACCCTTAGTTGTATTCCTCAAAGTCAGAAAAACACTTATACTTTCTACAAAACCTGATGGGTTAATGAGTAAAACAAATAGGTACTCAGGGATAAACATTGATGCATAAAGTCAAAAATCATAATAATACTATTTTTCAGGTTCATTCATTCTGTAAACCACTCCTCTTATATATAAATACTCAAATCTGTAGTGCAATTTGCTCACCCTTACTGCATGGTCCTTCATGTTGTGAACCATGATAACAAATCTTGGTATACCAAAGATGAGACCCCTATACTTAATTAAATGCACTAATACACCAAGTTTTCAGCAATTTTATCTTGTGAAAACAAGTCTTCAAGTTTCACTCAAAACTATCCTATTTGCTTGCGTCTTTGTATCAATTTCATGTCAAAGGTTAAAAGAAAATGAAATCAATGTAAAAGATGGTAGTACTAAATTATCAAGTTGATCATGAGTATGAGAATTAGTTCAAAATCTGAAACCTATGCCTCATTGGACAAACAGTCACTAGATAAGACTTCCTATCTTTATCTTCAAATATTGATTTTATCACCAACATAAGCATATAGTATTGTATACAGTGCATTGGTTGACCTAGGCAAGGTGAAAAAATGGGGTGTCACACTGTCTTAGGTGCTTTAAATTTGTACAGACTGAAACATAAAGGGTGTGCACCTCAATATTTCAAAACAAACAGATGGCACAATGTTTTGATACCAAGTTAAAAATAGACAACTATTTGTGGTCCTTCCACTGTGGAGATTCCTTAGCTTTTTCAGGCTGATATAAAGTTTTTTTGTCTTCTATGTTTTTCATGGACTTTTTGTGTTATATCTGTGGGCTAAATTCTAGAATGAAGAGCCAGAACTCAGTAGTGGTCCTCTAAATTAAAAATATTAAAATCATATGTTACAACATGCATGTGCTTCAGGTAATAAACTAAAACTTTAAGCACATAAAAGAGTAATGTAATCCAATAATCAATCATTAACCACTGGACAAAAATCTAACTACACAATTTTCTATAGTCATTTGTTGACTCTACTCAATGTTTCTAATTTTCAATCACAAGGTTTAAAAGAATAACTTTAACCATGCATTAATGTTCCTAACACATTTTCTGGTTCTTATTTCTTATACTACTGTAACGAAAAGTGTTAATAACATTTCCTCTGAAACATTTCTTGTACCACATCACATCCTCTTTTGGTGGAATGTATTGAAAGATATTGTAGGATTCAATAAATAATAGTAAACCCGTATAACTGTAATATAAAACTTTGTGAAGGAGAATATCATTAGCATCTCTCATTCTATTGCAAGTGTATTAAAGGAGATTTTGTTTAAACACAGACCCCTTCTCATATAAAAAGAAGAAGAAAATTACATAAAAAAAACTATTTATTTTAAGTAATTATTCAAATATACAGCATAGCTGCACGCATATTTTAATAATATAAACCCATACATACAGTTATTGGTGGAAGTGTATTGAAAGACACAAAATTGTAAGATTCAATAAATAAGGTAAACAGATACAACACACATATACTAACAGTCACAGATCCCCATACAATTATTGGTGGGAGTGTATTAAAAAGATACTAAGATTCAATTATTCAATAAATAAGTAGTAAACCCATTTAACTATGTAGTTTTCAACAATTTAAAACTAATATTAAAGTTTTTCAAGGAGGATATCATTAGCATGTCTTATTCTTTTGAGTGGGTTAAAGGAGATTTTGTTGAAATACTCACTCTTTCTCAGGTAAAGAAGAAGATTAACTGAATTAACATATTCTAAGTTCTAACATTAAACCAATACAATCATTTGGATTACTATTAATTAACTGAATTATAACCAACCAACACATTTGAAATATCACTAGAGTATACAAACCTTTAGTAATCTTTATTCTTTAAACCTCACCAAATGATTTTACTGAACTAATTAGTAGTTGATGATGAAAGAATGCCCAGATGAACTTAAAACATCAACAGACAAATAATAAAGTTGTTAAAAAAGGTAAGGGATGAAAAGATAAAAATAAGAAAGGTGATAGAAATGCAGTATGTCACTTTGTTTGTTGGCTTTAAACAAAAGGATCTTTGCAGAAATGCAAAATAATCAGCATGCAATCCTAAATATGCATCTGGTATAGAAGGGGTGATTATATCATGGCTACCAGTGGAAGGTGCAACAGCTTTGTTAAAAAAAATGTCCCCTCAAGAAAACTGTTCAGGGAAAGAAGTCACGAAGATGCACATCAGAAAATCTTTCTAATTGGAAAGATTCTGCATGATTTTGATTGATTCAATGAGATAAGTAATCACCTGAGGTTACATTAGTATCAGAATTTTGGAAGATAGTTTATTTTTGCCCACTCTTTCAGGAGCCAAAACATGCAACCACTGTCACCATTGTCCTAAAAGCTACAACATGAGTTGTTGCAGTATCCGACATAATTATGAAAAAGTGCAAACGTAGGCATAACAGAATCATAATTTTCTCTCAAGTTGTCAAAATATGAACACTCAAATCTAAAGGAAATTACTTCAGTTTATCAAAATATCCTTACACTCTGTACTTTGTTTACAGAGGGATTAAGACAGTAGGCTGACAATCTGGTTGCACAGTATTAAAATGTGACTCTCCTTTGAAATCTAGTGGAATTTTTTACATAAATTTCTCATGAAATTTTTCCATTTTATTAGACTATTCTATCAATTACTATGATGTGGTGATAAGATAAATTTGTGAAGGTTTAGCTTAAACATGGTGTAACATACATATGATGTGGTGAAAGGTAAGTTTTGATTGGATTTCTCAGTAGTAGGGTTATATGATTCACTCTTAAGGTATATAGATCAACACAGATAAATGAGATAAGCACACAGCCTTTATATAATAATATCAAAATTCAAAGTCATGTTTTACTGAATATCTCACTCCTTTTACATGCTGAATTAATTAATAACTATTTGAAAAAAATTACAAAGAAGTGAAGGGTTGAAAGTCCATAAAAAAGTTCATTAGGTTTAGATAAAATCTTATTGATTAGATGAATGATTATTCAGCAACTCAAGTGATTTTCTCAGGTAATCTACTGCAATTGACACTTTTGGTCTATTTTTCTCATCCCTCAATCATTGCTAACTGCCTATTTGATATATTGCATTATAGAATTCTTTGTAATGGACAGAAAAAATAAGAAGACAATAGTTTGGATTTCCAAAGTCTAAGCTCCTTCAAGAAATACATCATCTAATAGAGATAACACAAGGTTTGAGTTTAGAAGAGTAATCAATTATGTAAGCAATGAAAGTATATTATTTAAATTTTGATCCCTTCTATGCATATAATGATTTATATGGACTTATTAAGTAGACTCTCTGAGTCCAGTCAGCAATATGAGACAGTATTTTATCTTTTTTTGTTTTTTTTAAACAGCATAGTTAGATTTTATGAAGTATAGTGATTTTTTATATCCATCTAACATTAAAAGGAAAAAAAAAATGTTTGGCAAAATTTTGTGTTACTTCACATCAAATTTGAGGAGTAAGTGTAAAATGTCATCTACACAAAAAAAATATACTTAAATTTAAGTCTTTTTTAAACAGGTTTTACTCTCAAATTTACAAAAATCTTCAGAAATTTAAAAATAATAAATATTTGGAGGAAACAAGTGTCATCCCACTTATCCAAAGAACATAATGTAACAAATCCAACCCATTTTATGAGTATAGTTTGCTTCCTGCTCCCTATGATTATTTTATTTTCTTATATTCTATGATTTCACCTGAACTTCATTTATTTTAAAATAAACCATTTTATCTTTTTTCTTAATTTTATAATAATCATATTTTTTAAATTTGTAAATTGTACAATTTAAAATAATAAATCAAGTTTTAATATCACGGATTCTATATTTTGAAAGATTAAATATAGTCTTTTAAACAATATTATCCCTATTATAATAAATTAGTTCACAATTGTACAATTTAAAAAAAAAATCTCAAAATCTCAACCCCCAAGGTGTTTTTTTTTTATTCCTTAGGTGAGTTACTCTCTAATGTCCTTTTACCTTTGGTGTCTAGCCTCGTCTCATGCGCCAATGACAGCAACGATATGGTCGCATTCTGACTCTTCAGAAGCGAGAATTATCCTCGTGCTTCGGGTTTTGAGGACAACCACAAACTGAGATAAAAGTAACAACTTCAAATTGTTCTGTTCGACCGGGACCTACATGCGAATCACTTTGTCTATTTGCATCACCTTTTTCGGAGACAACAAAGAATCAACCAAGTCTTGTTACTGTTTTAAGAGGAAACCGAGACTGTCTTCAAATCTTATATTTAACAACTTTCATGTCATTGTCGTTCTCAAATCTTATATTTTAAATTTACTTTTTAGTTTAAAAATATATTTACAAATAATATCATCTAAATTATAAGATTAAAACTTTTAAGTCTTATAAACCTCTTTATTAAAAATATATTAACTTGATAATAAATTTAAGATATAGGATTTTATGTTATAGAATAAAAAAAATATTTATAATAATAACTGCCTTACAATATTCCACAAGGATAAATTGGATAAATTAGAAAGAATTGTTTATAATAATCACTAATAAATAAATATTTCTAGGTTAATATGCAAATAGTATATTATTAAATGGGATTTTATGATACTGTTGCATTGAACAAAAAAAAATGAGGTTAAAGATTGAGGTGGAAAATAAAACTCATAAAACATAAATTAAAATTCTTATAATTCATTTGAATATTTTCTAAGAGCATTTTTAACTTTTAATTAATTTGATGGAAGAACAAAAAGAAATTATCATAGGTACAAGAAGAGATCATAGATATGCAAAAAGGAACTGGTGTTCCAGTATTAAAGGCCCATTTTATATTGGGCCATGATCTTTTATGCTTATGTGTGGCTCAAGTTGTGAAATAAATGAGTGGCAAGTGTTATTCACACTTCTTAGTTTTACTAACATACCTCATTTTTTTATTTTGTTTTTAAATATCCTTTTTGAAGAATAACTTTTAAAATTAAAATTTTAACATATTTTGAAATAAAAAAAATTCCAAGTATTAAAAATTTTAAAACCTTAGTTAAAAAATTCAATATCAAACCATTTGTGCTGATAATTTCTTATTCTGTTGGAATTGTTGATTGTTAATATTACCGGAAATATATTAATAAAACACAAACTAAGTCACTTATAAAAAGAAAACACTTACCTACAATATATAATATCTAGATTTTTGTTTTTATTTTGATAATATACATCCCATCTAATAAATGTAAATTATAAAAGTAAATCTCCAAATTTAACTACCAGTAGTCATTGTATTGAAGGTTAGTTTTGTCCATCATAAAATATTTAAATAATTAAAATAAATAGGAGAGATAAAGGGGCATTAAGTTTACAAATAACTATTAATATATTAAATGTTACAAATTTCAATAAACAAAATAAAAATCAATTTCTATTTTAAAAAATACAAATACAATGCTCAAGATACATGGTTAGCTCACTTAACATACTGACAGGCCTAAAAACTAGGAGGCCCAAAAACTAGGTAATATAATTTGGGAGTTTCTTTCAACACCTGTCAAATTCTCCAGCACGCATAAATTATGTAAAATGATCAAAATATTTCATCTAATTCACTATTATTTCAATATACTCTGAAAAATTTATTCCACAAATACATTTTGTAACATATAAACGTTTTGGAAATTTTATTTTGGAAATTCTGGTCCAGAAAACGTTTTTCAAAAATATATTTTATGAATTTTGAAAATTATGTTCCAAAAGCATTTAAAAAAAAATAATTCAAAAGTTATTTTTAAAAGAGATGAAATAGTTTTTTCCAAAATTATGGGTGTAGGAAGAAATTTGTTGGAGTGCTGAAAGAAACACCCATACAATTTAAGCCAATTATTCCTACATCTCCATAGATTTCTTCCGGGTAAACGTAAAAATTTCCATTTTATTTTTGCTGAGTTTACAAGTCATTTTTTCTTCTAGAGGTGGGGAAGAATTTCACACTGTTCTAAATGAGCTTCATTTTGAAGAATTCATGATCTACACACATCATGGACTAACTAAATTTTCTGCCAACAACCCATATTTTCAAATTTACCATATATAGTAAGGATAACTTAAGTCTTGCAAAAAATATATTGGACACATTAATATGAGATCTCTACAAATAAAACAGAAATCACAAATGAGAGAAACAAAATCTAAGGCAATTCTATCTTGCTAACAGTGATTTCCTGGCAGACTCTCTCCTCTTGTGGTAAGCTCCATTTAATATAGTTTTTTTCTTTCTAAGTAATGTGAAGGTCCAATGTTGGTAGTATATGCAATAAATATTAATAAAATATAAAAAAAATAGCACACCTCTAAGAATTTTTCAAAAAGTCATACAATAACAAAATCATAAGCATTCCATCCTTGTCTACTTCTCTTGTCACTTTTGTTGCATTTTCTAAATCCAGAAGCATAGAGTAATGTGCATAAGCAGAATATATAAAATACATGTCACAACAGTTGGTCCACTCAATCATATGCAACTCTCTCAGTTACTAACCTTTCTGAAAAGAAAAGGAAAATTAAAACTTGAATGAGACTTGAGGCATGGCCAAACATTGGATTCAAGTTGAAACAAGTCAGGGAGATAGGAACCTTGTGATGCAAACGGCAAAAGACTACCTACCACCATGCATGCATTCCTTTCATGTGAAAGTGCTTCAAAGGATAAAGAAACATGTATTCAGAAAACCTCTAAATGGAACATATAAGATACACATCTCAAAAGAGTTCCTCAACTATTACTCATCAATTACGTAGTACATCTTCTTACAGATTTAAGTAGTAGTATGACAATGATACAAAATGACATTGTGGGACTAAAATACATATTTCACTAGGGTGATGTTGGAACTGGTTCAGTACCAGAAACAAGGGAAGCAGCATCTTCTTTTGATATTGATACATAGTTAATAGGAGCAACTGGTCTAGTATTATCCCTTTTTCCATCCTTGGTTGTGGACCTGCTTCCATTTTGATGAGCATTAAGAGATAGCCGTCTATTTGGAGTACCGTTTGGTCCTCCGTTCGGACGAGGGCCAACTACCTTCTTGTTGCCAAGTGGCCTTGCAGGGCTAGGTCTCGAACTAAATACAGGGTCCTGATCTGTGGTTTGCTGCTCATAATACTTTTTCTGGTCCTAAGAAACATGATATGAACTTTTTTTCAGTTCAAGAGTAATCAGCAAAATAAGAATGAACAGAAATAGATAACTTGCAAGTTCACTTTTGCTGCCTGGCTGATTAGCAAATGCTCATATAACTAATTTGAGAATCAGTTATTGTAATCAATCATAACATAAGTGAAACTTACCCTCATCCTTCGTTTTTCCTCTTGCCGTTCATGCCTGAGCATGGCATATTCATCCAACATAGCAAGGAGAGGAACACCATCATATGTGAATGACATGTTGTGTGCCTCTTCCCAAGTGCGAGTTTTAGCAACCAATGTATCAACCAAAGCTGTATTTTCCACCCAAAAAGAAAAACATGATCAATTATTATGTGTTCATGCATGCCTCAAAACTAAGATAGTACACTACTATCTGCCAGGCAAATGAATTTGTCAATGCATTGCATCTACTTGATTGGCATTAATCTGACAATAATCATGATAACAATTTAATTTTGAATGCTTGATTATATCAATCCAGTGCCATCTATTTAAAAAATTAAAATCTTTTATTGTCATTAAAATATTTTGCCAGTCCAATTTGGCACCTTCTTTTGAGCTAATGATAATGGATCAAATACATGACAATTGTTTCTGGTGGTTGTTTATTTTCATTCATCACATACCGGGAATTTTGCTGACCAGTATTCGAGCTTTCTCTGCACGTTTGAGGTTTATGTGTGCACCTCTACTTGCATTATACCTGTTTTCATCCTGTTTTACAATGTAAAAAAAAAAAAAACAATGAGAGTGTGTTAGATAACATTAAAATTACATTCTTGCTGAGGCATTAAAATTAAATTAACACTCAAGAAACATCATCATGTCTCAATGAAATTTCATCAGAACCATGATATTCATCATTTTACCGCCCTAAAATCCTTAATATTTCAGTGGAAGTTCTCACAACAATGATATCAGTTTAACCTCGAAGATTACAGATCTTATTAGCATTATTTCTAAGTGTCCAGGCTAAAATGGTATTATTTATTTCAACTTTCCCACCAAAGTTGCAAACTTGGTATCATAGAGAATATAGATTCGCATATAGAACGAAGATGGTTGATTATAAGTACCCTATTATAGTCTTCAAGCCAACTCTCTTCTTCACATGCAGACATCCATTTCTCAACCTTGTCCAATATTTCTTTTCGGCTTAAAGCTTCTTCTTTTGCTGCAGCTATCTGTTTGTCCATGTCAGTCAGTAATTCAGATGGTTCAATGTTTCCAGAGTCAATCAATGATAAAATATTCCCTCGAGCAGCTTCAGGGTTTATTTCTACATGAGCACGGGCATATATATCTTCAAGCTCATCTTGCTTCTTGAAAGCAATTTCTTTCATCTTGCTGGCTTTCAGCTGATCAAGCCTTTCAACTTCCACTTCAGCCTTCATAATACAAAACAAGAGAAAATCAGTTAGCATCATTTTTTAACATGAGTTTGTAACCATCAGAAAGTCATTTTTACCTGCTCAATCAAATCCAGAGCAAGGGCACCAGGAACAGTGACTTCATCTACAGAAGCTGAGATATTACAAGTAACGTGGTCAAATAGTCTCCTTTCCTCTGTAGGGGTATCCATTAGATTCCACAGATCAATCAACTGAGAAGCTAATTCTTGAAGCTACAAAGGGTGAATAGGTTAAAGTCAAATGTATGTACACACACACAGAAGATCAGAAGTCATGCAAAATTGAATGCACCATGTTTCCAGATGAAATCATCATTACTGAGGAGCCAAAGTGAGAATTGATGGTAATGCCATGCAAACATGAATAAAAACACTGGTTTGCCATAGCTAGTAACCTTTGAAGCAGATATTAATTGTAGCCATAGTATAAGTAGAAAAATGTAAGGATGAAGGAAACAAAACAACTGAACTAACATAATTCTAAATGCATTACCTTGTGTAGCCGCTGCTTTTTATCTTCTTTCAGTGCAGATACTGTCTTAGCCAGTTTAGCTAGTGTGCCATTGCTTATGCTTTTGGAATGAACACCAACAGCATCATTTAAGCTTGGATGAACTTCAGTCACAATACTAAAGAACTCCATACCAAGGACAGCACATATATCATGCACTGTACTCACATATTCAAGAACCTTGTGTAACCTCTCACTCTGAATGGCAATACAAAGTAACAAAACCCTCAATGTATCGATTAGCAAATCAAACAAAAGTTTCAATTTTTACTAACCGATAGATTATTTGATGATCTAGCAAAGTTACCTTTTCCCTTTGAAGTTCTTGGAGTTGGGATTGATATTCATCCAACTTCTTCAAGGACAGGTCAGACTCATCAACTGTAAATGATCCTGATCCAGTCTGATCAGGGTTCAAGTCCCCAGTTATCTCTCCACATATTTGTTCGATCTGTAACTGTACATCTGAAAACTCCTTTACTCTTTCCTCTTTTTGTTGCCAAAGCTGTTCAAGTATTGGTGCTATGGCTGCAAGTTGTTCCTTAATAGTACCTGAAGTCTTGTCAGGCTGCAAAAAACCAAAAAAATGCACAGGAAACTAGATTAGCATTTCAGTATTTAAGTGCGTCTCGAAGTTATATCAGTTTGTTGTATTTATCAGGATATATAATTAGTCACTAACCATTCCCGTGAAACTGTTTTCACCAAGAGCCAATAAAAGACTAGACAGCTTAAGCTTAGCATCAGACAAGGATTGAAGTAGTTGTGCCCTTGACTTAGCAGCCAGCTCAACCTTTCTTTTGTACACATCCAAACACTCTTCCTCTATCTGAAGGAGCATCTTGTCTCGCTCCTCATCAATCTCACCAACCTCATCCCATATTTCCTGCAGTAAATAAATCAAGATAACCTCAATGCCTTGTAGACCAAGCCCGTCCGCAGTAACGTATATGAAAAGCATAAGTTACCTGAAGCTTATGTAACAAGGAACCGCAGCTGATTTCATCAAGAAGGGGATTTTGACCACCATTCGCCGTCGCCATTGAAGTTCACGCACAATCTAGCTTGCACAAAAGGGGAAAATAATCATACAAAATTCCTACCTTCTTCCCCAAACATAGAGAAACACAAACATATCTAGACACAAGAAACAAGCATGTATCCATTGATTCCACGGACGCAAAAGCAGAAAATGGAAAACTCACAATAATGAGTACAAATAAGATTCTTGTTCGAGATCCCACTAAGGTTAAAGATTAGATCAATTTACCCGTATATAAGTGGGATGATCCTTACCTTAAAAAGCAGATTTTACGAGAATGAGTTAATCTTAAACTCACTTTTTAATATGTATTAGAGTCTATTCTAACCAGCTTTTCTGGACCTATCGTGTTAATTCAACCTTAAACCTTGACTCCACTCAGTACAAAAGCATAATCTTATACCCAGTTACACAGACTAAACAAAACATAGCTCTAACAGGATCACAACAATTGAACAAAACAAGTTCATCTTTAACCAATGCACACGCGCAAAAAACCCACCTCTCCTCTACAAAGTTTTAAACGTAAAAAAGCCAGAAACTAGCAAGAAACAACAAACAGACCCTCTTATAAATCTTCAAAAATTTCACCCATTTCAGAAGCATTCTCCAAGAATTAAAAACAAAATACAGAAAACAATTACTCCAAGAATGAATAAGAGCTAGAAGGATCACAATTCACAATCATCCTGGGCACTAAATCAACACAGTGGCAACTCAATCACATCACCAGAAGAAAGAAAGACCATCACATCCAATGTCAACCCCGACAAGAAAAAATAAATAAATTTTTTGAACCAAATATACAGAAGCACAATGCAGAATCCAGAAGCAGCAATCTTACACCTTGCATTGACAAAGTAAGAGTAGGAAGCAAAAGGATCTTCTGGGTGTGGAAGATCAGGACAAGAGGAACTGAACACGAAGCACAGTGTAGGTAATTAAAGAAGCAGAAGAGAGAGAAAAAAATGGTTACCCAGTTGTCTTTTCAGCCTTAAGAGGGTATTGGATTTGTGTGGCTTCAGATCCAAGCATTACTCAAAAGCACACACAACACTGTGAGTGTGTGAGTGAGAGAGAGAGAGAGAGAGAGAGACAAAGTGTTTGTGTGAGTTGAATGAGAAGAGAAAAAAAGAATCTGTGTATGCAATCTTTGTGTGCAAGGACATAGGACCAAGACTATATCACACTGTCACTGTTTTTTTCTGGTTCCAAAACTCAATTACCTTATTGCCCCCCGTTTGGCGGGTATTTTACCGATGTGACACTCTTGAACTGAAGGGATATTTAAATAGTTTAATGAAGAAAAAAATGTTGAATAAGTTCTTTATATTTTTTTATCTTCTTTTTAGAATCTAATAATTTTTTAAAAACACCAATAATTTTGGCGGGTTTTTTACGTATAAGATGTTGTTCATCCTTTCTATTATTTACGTATGTCAAATCAAAAACAAGTATTCAATAATTAATTAAAATAATTAATATAAGAATAAGAATAAATACGGATAATTATTATTAAAAACTCTTAAATTTTATAATTTATTTACTATTTACTTTGAACAAAAAAAAAACGAATATTCAAAATAAAAACCATTCATACATCAAAGGTCTCAAAATTATTTAAGAAAAAGAAATATTATTCAACTCAGTTCTGAAAAGTGAGTGGCGGAAACTTTAGACTCTTATCCGAAAATTTAAAAGAAAAAGCGTTCGAAAGTCTTATTCGTCTCTCTCTTTAATTCAAAAATAAATAAACTATGACTTAAATTATATTCTCTTTCACCTTTTTAAATAAATTAATATGTTATTTATTACAACAATTATATTAATAGATTGCTGAGTACAACGTATTCCAAAATACAGTTTTATGTAGAATGGCATGTCTATTATTCTTATATTATTTACATGTAATCATATCTTATTAATAATTTCTGTGTCATATAACAATTCAAAATAATCAATAATAAATATAAGGATAAGTTAATAAATCACTAAAAAGGTATTAAAAGCTTAAATACAAATAATAATTATATTCATCCACCCATCTTATAATTAAGGTTTACCTAAAATTTCATAAAACATTCTTCAGATATATATAAAGATTTAAAGATTGTATTGAATAATACAATTTGAATCTAATATATATCTTATATATAATGAGATAAATAAGAGAGATAATCAATATTAATTATTTTTCTTAGTACATCATTGTCTACGTGACCAATTAGACACTCCAATCACAAGTCTTATGTTACATCATTAAATGTCACCCTTTCAACATTATTTGAGTGACCAATTTGTTGTTCCAAGTATGAAGGGGAAAAAAGTTAATTTGTACTGAAATTTAACTCTTTCAAATTCATATCCTTTATATCAGTTCCTAATAAACGTAATTTGACCCAAATGATATTCAATTCTGAAATTTAACTCAAATTTAATATAAACTTTCAATAAAAATAAATATTTAATTTATTTAAAATGAAATCAAATTGTGAATCTATAACAAGTTCAAAAATTCAAAGAATTCAATGCAATAAAAATAATTAATAACAACATTAAATGAAAATGTCATGAATCCAACAAATTCCCAAAATGTTATCTCACAATCTATCTTTCAAACAACATTTAATTAACTATAATATGATTTAACCTATATTTCAACATAATTCCTCAAGTCGATCATCCAATTAAATAGTTAAAGTTAACTTATTTTCCAAGAGAAGAATTAAAAATCATACAAACTTATTAATTCAAACTTCCTCATCAAAATTCTGATTGATAAAATTAATTTCAACTCTACCACCTTTTAACTTATAAATTTTGAAAGAGAAAAGGAGGGAAAAAATCTTGAAAAAAAGGAAAGATATAAAAGAAATGAGAGAAATAATAATTTAAAAAAAAATAAAAGATTAAATGTTTAGTTTTTTATTATATCCCTTAAAAAATAACTAAACTATAATTTCATTCTTTATTAGTTTTAACTTTTTCTATCTAATATTCAAAAAATGTCCTTAATAACGACTCCAATCAAGATTAAGGGCTTGTTTGTTTTTATGGATGTACATTGATATCTATTATATACAGAGATTATTGTGGAAAGACACGTCAACATTTGTGATTTTCCCAATTTATCCCAAATTTTGTTTTGACATGCGGAAGGCAAAGGAAAAATAAACGGAACAAGAAAACAAATAAAAAAATAAAGATAAAATCATATTAGAAAATAAAAATATTAAGTATATTTATAATAAAAATATAATTATAATAAAATATATAATCAATTATGAGTAATATATAACTGATTATGTATATAATTTCTATAAATTAAATTTTTTAAATATTATTATTATTATTTTAAAATTTATATTATTATTATTTAATTTTAAATAAATATATAAATTAATTACTTAATTTTTTAAAATATAAAAATAAATTTGTAATCTTAATATTTTATTAATTAAAAAAATTAAAATTCCAATATCACTTGTCACATTATTCATTTACAACCTTATTATATTTATGAAAATTTTATGTTCAAAGAAGGATAAGAAACTCATATTTTTTAAAAAAAATTAAAATTATTTTGATGATAATAAGATTCTTATTATTATTATTTTATTTAAAATTTTATTCTTTTTATTTGTTACTTTTTTCCTTAAGTCTGAAAATTAATATTAATATAAATTTAATTGGCTAAAATGATAGTAATTAATAGTTAAATTAAGAAGTTACAGCGGCAACATACAAACTTATGTTCAGCTTTCTTTCAATTGTTGTATGTATGAAAATATGTCACACTTTTCAAGAATAATTTGGGTATTTGAAAGTAATTATGTGGTTTTTATGCAGGATTAGGGTAATTCTGGTGTTGATTAATAATGTGTTGGTTGATGGTATATTAATGAATTGTTAGTTGAAAGTCTCTTAAAAGATTATTATTGTATCATTAATTTGTGTGATAATGGCGTGAGAATTAGGTATGGATCTAATTAAAGCATCAACTATTTGTCATAGCCTATTATTAAATTATTGAAACTTATTTGAGTGCTACATATATACGAAAAATATCAAAATATTTTGTTCTAGTTAATTTACCTTTCAGTGAAATCTGTGGTTAATTTACATATGATTTGGTGTATCCATATGTTGATCTTAATGTTTAAATACAATTTTGGTTTTTGCTTGAAATTTTCATAATTTGGTGTAGCTAATTGAAATAATTTGTGATTGGCTGTGATACATAAAAATCAAGCAGTTTTTTTATAAAAAAAATCCATAAGGTCAAAACCAATGTAATATGATCACCTATTAAATCGCTTTTTGCATTAATCAATGTAATATATGACTTTTTTAATTTACAAGTATATATTTATCTCAATTGTTTTAATGTCATTTAACATTTTTTTTTTTATTTAGATGGTGCTTTTTATATTATGATCAAAGCTGGTATAATTTTATTTAATTTTGTATCAGTTCTACAATTGATGTAAAAAGTGTTGAACTTGTTATATATATATATATATATATATATATATATATATATATATATAT